>ERZ1292625.35-Hain-H41-01um-R1-35-length-219660-cov-13_pt1 | contig 219660 bp, 210 predicted proteins | sample MGYA00564400_ERZ1292625 | MGnify/ENA primary metagenome ERZ1292625 (study PRJEB36523, sample SAMEA6512639) | groundwater metagenome | collected 2019-01-08 | study: AquaDiva: Metagenomics assemblies of 32 groundwater samples | reverse complement strand
CCTTTCAACACCTTTATTTATAGGAACTTAGTGACTTTGAGTGAACCCTATTTATGGCTGGCCTTGTGTTTGTTATTTCACAAATCTTCAAGCGTGGAGTAGAGATCCAATCTGAAAACGAACTAACTGTATAAGCCATGCCAATTACTGTAAACCTTGATGTGATGATGGCCAAACGAAAGATGTCATTGAATGAACTTTCTGAGAAAGTAGATCTAACCTTGGCGAATCTTTCCATACTCAAAACCGGAAAAGCAAAGGCAATACGATTCAGTACGCTGGAGTCCATATGTAAAGCACTTGATTGTCAGCCGGGAGATTTGCTGGAGCACACAAAGGAATAAATATCTTATCCGCCAAAAGCCAATTCGCGAACCACGAATTGGCTTTTTTATGCGTGCGATGTGGACATAAATCATTTGTCTCATAACCTCATCACAAATTTAAAATGACTTGCTGTTTAGAATAAAATAGGCCATAATGGCTGGCTTTATTCTATTTGATCTCACTTTTAAGACAGATTGTCTTAAAAGTGGAGTTAAATCTCGGTCGGCATACTTTTCCCTGCGTGGGTTTACAGATTTAAAAAACATGTTAAACCCAAAAAAAAAATACTATGAGCATTATCCGTTATAACGCGAATGACTTCGTACCGATTTCATTCAGCAACCTGATCGACCGGTTCTTTAACGAGTCACATACCCGCACTGGCGGCAGCATCGCCTTTGTTCCTAAAGTGGACATTCTCGAAAATGACAGCGCTTTCGAAATCCTTTTTGCAGTGCCAGGATTGAGCAAAGAAGACTTCAAGATTGAGTTGAATGACAATTACCTTACGGTGAGTGGTGAGCGAAAACTTTCTACAGAAAAGAAAGAACAAAACTTTCATTCTATAGAAACTCAGTATGGTTCCTTCAGCAGGTCATTCAACCTTCCTGAAAATGTGGACGGCACAAAGATTAACGCCAAATACGTCAATGGTATTCTAGAGCTTAGTATACCTAAAGATGAAAAAAAAGTGTTGAAGCAGACCATCAAAGTAAACTAATCACTCCCTGCCTGGCAGGCGGCTTCGCCACCTTCTCCGCAGGGAGAAGGGGAAGCGGTCTAAAGATTTTATAGTGAAGTTGGGGTTAGGTGAAGGCGCTCTCGAAAGGGAGCGCTTTTTTTGTTGATCCTGGATCATTTCAATCTCATCTCGCCTGCTCAAAATTTTTTGTTGGATTTCAATACGACTTTCCCGAAAGAATCTCGTTATCTTTCTGTTAAAGAAAACCAAATGAAAAGAGGATTGTTGTTTGTGACCATTGTGCTTTCAGCTTTTATTGGGGCCGTATTGGGCATCATGTTCACCGTGCGTTATCTGGACTCCTTTAGCCCTGCATACCAATCCATTGAACAAAGACAAAACCTGATATTCACTAGCTTATCAAAAGACACTTCCTCCCAAATTTCCACAGCACTTAATTTTAAAAGCACAGCCCAAGTCGTAACACCTGCAGTAGTCCATATCCGCACTGTGTATGGAACTGGAAATTTTAGTTTAAATCCGTTAGATCATCATTTCAACCCACACGCTCGCTCTTCTGGTTCAGGCGTCATTATTTCGGATGACGGCTATGTGGTAACAAATCATCACGTTATTGAAGATGCCAGCACCATTGAAGTGGTGATGAACAACAACCAGCGTTTCTACGCAAAAGTGGTTGGTACCGACCCCACTTCTGATCTGGCTTTGCTAAAGATAAAAGCTTCCAATCTTCCGTTTATTAAGTATGGAGATTCAGATAATGTTGTTCCAGGTGAATGGGTATTGGCCATCGGCAATCCGTTTGACTTAAATTCAACTGTAACCGCTGGCATTGTCAGTGCAAAAGCCAGGAACATCGGTATACTTCGCGATAAAAATAATTTGCAGGTAGAGTCTTTTATACAAACCGATGCTGCGGTGAATCCTGGCAACAGCGGGGGAGCACTAGTCAATTTAAAAGGAGAACTGATTGGAATTAATTCTGCGATTGCCACATCCACCGGGAGTTACGCTGGTTATTCATTTGCTATTCCTGTAAGCCTGGTGAAAAAAATTATGGACGATTTATTAGAATTCGGACAAGTTCAACGCGGATTGCTGGGTGTACAAATTACTGACGTGACAGCTGCATTGGCAGAGGATCAAAACCTGGATCAGATGCAGGGCGTGTTTGTAATACGTGTAAATGAGGGAAGTGGTGCCGATGACATGGGAATGGAAGAAGGTGATGTAATTACCAAAATTGATGAACATCCGGTTGCGTCAGTATCGGAATTACAGGAATGGGTAGCACGAAACCGGCCAGGTAATAGTATTAATGTCACCTATCGCAGAAATGGAAAAGACAAACAGGCTAAAGCTGTTTTGAAAAACTTTAAAAGTTCTGTTGAACTGCAAAAGAAAGAAGTATCATTTGAATTAGGCGGTGGCCAACTTGAAAATATTGCCTATCGCGATCTTGTTAAATTAAGCTTAGATGGAGGTGTTCTGATAACATCCATTAAAGAAGGCAGTTGGAAGGAAGCGGGTATAAAAGAAGGATTCATTATTACCTTTGTCGACAAGGTGCCCGTTGATAATGTCGAGGACCTCAATAGAATTCTAGAAATTAAAAAAGGAGGAATTCTGATAGAAGGGATTTATAAATCAGGAAACAAAGGAACGTATGGCGTGGAGTGGTAAATTATTAAATAGGCAATTGGCGGTAGGCAATGTGTCCAGACCTTGCCTATTGGAAATTTGCCTACTGCCTACTCTGTAAAATTTTAGGATGAGCTCTATTTGTTAGAATAAGGTTTTTGCCCAACCCAATTGCCAGGCGGATTATAATTACATACCCAAATTTCCTGGTTCTCACATCTGGCCATTGCACATCCCACCTCCTGCGTAGAGCTCCACACTATCTGCGTATAGTGTCCACATACTTTGCCTTCGTTACATTCGAGTCTCTTTGCATTGAAGTCTGCAAGTTCAGAAGCCCAGGAATCTACCACAACCTGAGATGATGCTTTCATTCCAGAACACCAGTAAATATTCTCACCGTACTTCTGAGAAAATTCTCCAGTTCTCGGCCGATGTTGCATATCGCATCCGCTTTCAGCAAGATGATTGGCCCACACTTGAGCATATGAAGCTAGTTCATCTGACCATTTTAACGGGTCAACCCCTACTTTCGCCCGCCAAAAATTATGTCGGTCAACCATCCCTTTCATACTTTCCGGTTCATGGATCATCGAATCCTCTTGTAAAAAGTTTAATGTACGAGATGTGTCCAGTATGAAGGACATAATTGCGATAGCAAAGAGTGTTTTCAAAAGTGAGCGATATCTAGCAGAAATAAATTTACAAAATTCAAGCCGTTCGCAAAATGATTACTTTTGTTACTCAAAACATTAGTTCGTATTACTATGGAACAATTTGGTATCAAAGAAGTATTAAAAACACTTGGGATTAGAAGCAGCAATCCCGGAGTTTCAACGGGCTCAAAGTGGATCAAATCAACGGGTACTTATATCGCATCCTATTCCCCAGTTGATGGAAAGTTAATTGGTAAAGTGAAAGCAGCCGATGAAACAAGTTTCAATAAAGTTGTTTTACTATCCAGGAAGGCTTTTCAGGAATGGCGTCTTGTGCCTGCACCCAAACGCGGTGAAGTAGTTCGTCAAATTGGTAGCGCCTTGAGAAAATATAAGGAGCCGCTGGGGAAACTGGTATCTTATGAAATGGGGAAGTCGTACCAGGAAGGGCTGGGTGAAGTGCAAGAGATGATTGATATCTGTGATTTTGCTGTAGGCCTATCGCGACAATTACACGGATTAACCATGCACTCTGAACGACCCAGTCATCGCATGTATGAGCAGTATCATCCGCTGGGAATTGTTGGCATTATCTCAGCATTTAATTTTCCGGTAGCGGTTTGGTCATGGAATGCAATGCTCGCTTGGGTATGTGGTGATGTGTGTATATGGAAGCCGTCCGAAAAAACTCCTTTGTGCAGTATTGCTTGTCAAAATATTATTAGCAAAGTTTTTAAAAAGAATGGTGTACCCGAAGGCGTTTCCAGTTTAGTTAATGGAGATTTCAAAATAGGTCAGCTGATGGCCGCCAATGAAAACGTAGCGTTAATTTCGGCAACGGGCTCTGTTAGAATGGGCAAGTCGGTTGCCAAAACAGTGAGCGAACGACTGGGACGTTCTTTACTTGAATTGGGAGGGAATAACGCAATAATAATCACGGAAAATGCTAATTTAAATATCGCCATTCGCGGTGCAGTCTTTGGCGCAGTGGGGACAGCCGGTCAACGATGTACCTCAACGCGAAGATTAATCATACATGATAGCATTTTTGATGACATTAAAGGAAGGCTGAAGAAGGCTTACGGTCAGCTAGTCATCGGCAATCCGCTTGATGCCAATAATCATGTTGGTCCACTCATTGATAAGCTTGCCGTAAAAGCCTACCAAAACGCCCTTAAAAAAGTGAAAGAAGAAGGAGGCTCTATAATTGTATCTGGTGGTCTGTTGAAAGGCAAAGGATTTGAATCCGGATGTTATGTAAAACCTGCCATCGCAGAGGTAAAAAATAATTTCACTATTGTTCAACAAGAAACTTTTGCACCTATTTTATACCTGATCAAATATAAAACAATTGAAGAAGCTATTGGTTTTCAGAATGGTGTCCAACAAGGGCTTTCATCAGCGATTATGACCAGCAGCATGCAGGAGATGGAGAAATTCCTGTCCCAAAGTGGCTCAGACTGCGGCATTGCCAATGTAAATATTGGTACTTCCGGTGCTGAAATAGGCGGAGCTTTTGGCGGGGAAAAAGAAACGGGTGGTGGAAGAGAGTCAGGTTCAGATGCCTGGAAGATATATATGAGAAGGCAAACCAATACCATAAACTATGGAAACAGTTTGCCCCTGGCACAGGGTATTAAATTTGATGTTTAAACTTCGTTAATTCACACATTTACAATTTCTCAGAAATAACCATTGCTTGTATTTCATCGGGCATTGACTTATTTTTAATAGCTCAAATCCAAAACCATGGCAGAAAAAAAATACCGCACTGTGATGTTGATTGACGATAATGAGATTGATAATTTAATCAACCAAAAAATGATTGAAGCGGCCAATATTACTGAAAACATTTATACTCACACCGGGGCAAAAAGTGCAATTGAATTCTTGCGTAATATCGAAAAGGTTGATGTGGCTGATAGGCTCTTGCCCGATGTTATCTTCCTTGATATTGATATGCCACTCATGGATGGCTTTCAATTTCTAGATGAATTTGAAAAATTGTCGACTTTGTTAAGAAAAAAATGCAATATCGTAATGTTAACATCTTCTATCAATCCACAGGATTTCAACCGCTCTAAAAAATACACAAGTGTAAAATTATTCCTAAACAAACCACTATCCCATGACAGCCTTTCCAAACTGGATATTTAGGTCTCTAATGCTGTAAGATTTTCTATAAAAAGTTCATCCATCCTGATGAGCATGGTTGGAGCAAAGTAATCTACAGTCATTGCTTTGAACTTGGGTATTAAGCCAGCAATCTTTTTAGACTTCTCCTTCTTCGCTTCACTCACCGCAATTTTTAACATCTTAAAAAAGAGTAACACGTTTTCACAATCGCCTTCCTTATACATTCGAATCTGACGTTGTACACTGTTGAATAACTGATTGAAAAGTTCAAAATCCTTCAGCATGCAATACTGTAATGCCAGCAATGCCTTAACCTCCATTTGAGCAAACGGATATTTTTTTACGCTTACATCATTTAATAATTGATTGAGCAACTTAGCGGCCTCGGCAAATTTACCAACGTAATAGCTCGATAGTGCCCTGTATGTAATATAGATAATGTGTTTAGGAACATCCAGTGGGTCAGCCTCAAAATCCAAGAACATACTTTCATTTTCAGCGTACAATTCCTTCTCTGTGCCCATACGCAAATACCGTTCAAGTTTGGAAATCAGGAATTGAGCAGAGAATGTGTAATAAGGATAATTCACTAATAAGTTAGATGATGCATCGTTGACTTCCTCAAAATATTTTTCTGCCTGACGAAATACCTTATAATGATTATAATATTCAAGTTTCAGAAATTCAAATACAAGGTTCAAATGATAATAGACCGGATCGAGGGTATAAGTGTCAAAGACTTTCTGAACATGAGCAAAAATATCTTCAATCGATTCCCCCTCATGTTGCATATTATCATCGTGCTCCACAAATAGTCGATGAAAAATTAGCATACAACTCTGAAAGACATATAGGCGGTGTGATTCATATAGCCTGGCCACGTTTTGCATTTCTTTCATGATCAGGGTGAGGCCTAGCTTTTCTGATTCACCTGACGACAACAGGTAGCTACCAAACTTTTTGAAATAATCTGCCAGTAAATCTTCCGATTTGTCTACCGCAAGAGTATAGGCTACATGTCTATTGTAGAGTTGCGAATAGGTAAAGTAATCCGCGGAGTTGATGTGAATCTTTTTGAGCGATTTGTATACGATAGTAAGTTCATTGGCCAGATCATAGTCGATCAATTCCTTTTCTAGCTTTCGCAAAGTGGCAATAGAAATCGTTCTTTTTTGAGTAAACAATACCTCATTTAAGCTGGCCACTTTGCGCAGAATATCAGTGCGCGGACTCTCCATCTTCTGCAACAAATGTTCTTCAATTTTCTGGTTGAGACGCGATCTAAGTGTATAGTAAGCATTATTGTTCACCTCTAACTCAGCCATGATTTTGCGGTCAGAGAGCTGTCGTTCTCGCAAAGCTTTTAGAAGGTATCCTGACTTTTCGGCATTACTCTCGAGCAATGAATCATAAATGATTTTAAAGTCCTTTTCTGAGAGTTGCTTGACAATGTTCTTGAGTTTGGCCATGAAGGGACGAATAAAGTGTCAAAAGTTACAAAATTTATAAAAACCCGCAAGTGGCCTTAATGGTCAGTTTGATCATCAGGTTTGAAGATGACAAATTTTCTTGTTCTTCAATTTGGTTAACTTTTTGATATGTCCTTTAGAAAACAGGGATGGATCCATTTTCCAGGATGATTATTGATGCGGTGAATATGGCTAAGAATGCCGTTGTCAAAATAGATGTTTATAAAAAAAATAAAGGGAAACTACAACCTTCAGGTTCTGGGTCGGGGTTTATTTTTTCTTCGGATGGGTTTGTGTTTACAAACCATCATGTCGTGCATGGGGCCGAAAAAATTATGGTGTCACTGCTCAATGAAAATGAAATTGAAGGTTTTCTTATTGGCAAAGATCCCGATACAGATTTAGCGATACTAAAAATTTATTCCAGTGGGTATTCCGTGGCTAAACTTGGCAATACGGACCATTTACAAATAGGGCAATTCGTGATCGCGATCGGAAATCCCTTTGGTTATCAGCATACGGTGACCACTGGGGTCGTCAGTGCGCTTGGCCGAACATTGCGCGCTCAATCAGGAATGTTGGTAGACAATGTAATCCAATCTGATGCCGCTCTTAACCCCGGCAACTCTGGCGGGCCGATGATCAACACGGATGGAGAAGTAATTGGCGTTAACACGGCCATCATTACTGGCGCGCAGGGGTTGAGTTTTTCTGTGGATATCAACACTGCGAAAGAAGTGGGTAAGCAACTCATTCAAACAGGCAAAGTCTTTAGAGCCTACCTGGGCTTCATGTTACAGGAAGTTACTATCAATCCAAAAGTTTTACGCCACTACCACCTTCCAAATCAAAAAGGCCTTTTTGTCGTTAGCATTGAGTCCAATTCACCGGCTTCAAGATCACAAGTAAAAGATGGAGACATTATTACTTCTTTCAATGGTAAGCCTGTCAATACGCTAAATGAATTGTTTAAAGAATTAACCCGCAAAGAAATCCTCACCATTACAGACATCTCAATAATCCGCTACACAGAGCTGTTGAATTTCTCAATTGCTCCAACCCAGAAAGCAGCTTGACCTTTTCCATAAATGGTACAGTGAACTAAACCTGGGCTTCCTATTTTTGAACATTCAAAACCAAGTTATATGAAAAAGCTCTTGTGCCTTATCATTGTATTCATCCCGGCTATCCTTTTTGCGCAAGGAATTCGTTGGGCTGCAGACGGTAATTCCTATTATAAAATTGAGTCTTCCGAATTGGTTCAGTATACACTCCCGGAAAACAAAAAGAACACCATTGTTTCCGTGGCCGATTTGACCCCACAAGGCCAGAATAAAAACATTACCATCAGAAGCTTTACATTTTCTTCGGATGGCCAGCAGGTACTCATCTATACAAACACAAAAAAAGTATGGCGCCTCGATACACAAGGCAATTACTGGGTGTTCAATCTATCGAACAAATCCTTAATAAAAATTGGACAAACCCAAAAGGAGTCCACTTTGCGATTTGGCAAGTTTTCACCTGATGGGCAGAAAGTAGCGTATGTCAGTGAGTACGACTTATTTGTTGAAGATATAGTACAACATAAAACCATACGATTAACATCTGATGGCTCCAGAAGGTTGATTAACGGAACGTTTGATTGGGCTTACGAAGAGGAATTTGCATGTCGGGATGGATTTCAATGGAGTCCCGACAGCAAACAAATTTCATTTTGGCGAATAGACGCTACGAAAATCCGGGATTTTTATATGATCAATAACACCGACTCGGTATACTCTAAAATTGTTCCAGTAGAGTACCCAAAAACCGGACAGAGTCCGTCACCGGCCAAAATCGGAGTAGCCAATGTAACTACCGGAAAAATAACCTGGCTTAAAATTCCAGGCGATGCCCAGCAACATTATTTACCAAGAATGGAGTGGAGTTCATCTTCTGAAATATTTGTGCAACAACTAAACCGGAAACAGAACGAAAGTAAAATTTATACATGTAACCCTAACTCCGGTGATGCCAAAATAATTTTTACTGAAAAAGATGAATCGTGGATTGATGTAAATAGTCCATGGGAAAATACCTATGGCCTTACATTCCGTCATAAGTTTGATTGGATCAACGGAGGCAAGGAGTTCATTTGGGCAAGTGAAAAAGATGGGTGGAGGCATCTTTATAGAATAGCAAAAGACGGATCCACAGAAACTCTTATTACCAGAGGCGCCTTTGATGTGATGGAAACTCTTCTTATTGATACAAAGAAAGATGAACTTTATTTTCTTGCTTCGCCAGACAATGCCACTCAAAAATATCTATTTAAGACGAAACTGGATGGAAAAGGAAAAGTTGAACGTGTGACTCCTGCCACGCTACCCGGCACTCATGACTATAACATTTCGCCAAATGGGAAATACGCCTCACATACATTCAATAATAACTTCACCAAGAATTCAATGGAACTCATCAGCTTACCTCAACATAAGGCGCTCGTTGAAAGTGAAAGCATACAAACTAAACTAAAAGTTTCAGAAGAAGAGAAAAAGGTGGAGTTCTTTAAAATCAAAACGGAGGCCGGAGTGGAAATGGATGCGTTGATGGTAAAACCAAAAAACTTTGACTCAACTAAAAAATATCCCGTTGTATTTATGGTGTATACCGAGCCTGCAGGTGCCAATGTACGTGATGTATATGGTGCAGGCGATAACTTTTTATTCAATGGTGATATGGCCGAGGAAGGCTATATCTATATGACCATCGACAATCGAGGAACACCCGCGCCAAAAGGTCGCAGCTGGAGGAAATCCATTTACCGGAAAATCGGAACGTTGAATATCCAAGATCAGGCATTGGCAGCTAAAGAGGTTTTAAAATGGCCCTTTGTGGATGCCGATCGAATTGCCGTTTGGGGCTGGAGTGGTGGTGGATCGGCCACATTGAACTTAATGTTTCAATATCCTGAAATCTATAACACAGGAATTGCCATTGCCGCTGTAGCTAACCAACTCACCTATGATAATATCTATCAGGAGCGTTATATGGGCTTGCCTCAGGAAAACAAAGAAGATTTTGTCCAAGGTTCTCCCATCACCTATGCTAAAAATCTGAAAGGAAAACTACTTTACATTCATGGTACTGGCGATGACAACGTACACTATGCCAATGCAGAAATGCTTGTGAATGAATTGGTGAAATACAATAAGCAATTTCAATTTATGGCGTATCCCAACCGCACACACGGAATCTCTGAAGGAGAAGGAACGTTTGAACATCTTTCCACACTGTATTCAGACTTCCTTAGAAAGAACTGCCCTGGAGGGGGAAGATAGGGCGTTAGATATTTTGTTTGAACGTTTGCCCTTGTCGTTTTTGAGATGTCCTCTACTTATCCAACTTTTTCATTTCCGTTTTATAATGCTCCTCAGAAGGAACAAGTTCAATGGCTTTCGCGAGATTTAGTTTTGCGAGTTCTTTGTTCGCCAACCTGGCATAAGCTACTCCGAGATTACCATACGCATAGCCTGAGGTTGGGTTAAGTTCCAGATTAAACTTAAAGACTTCAAGGGCTTCATTCAACATCCCTTGGTCCAAAAGAAGATAACCGGGATACGTCAATGCTCCATCGTCCTCCTTCCAGAGATAGTATTTATGTTGCGTTGAATCCTCATTCATATTTTTATAAAAAGCCTTTGCCTTTTCAAGACCCTCATTGGATAATACTTCAGCAAAAGAGAACCCAATTTGTCTTTTTATTTCGCCTGGCTTTTCACCTAAAAGTAAATCAAGTACAGCATGGGCAAAGTCACTGGTTCGGCATAACTCATAATTGCAAGCAACCATCACTGAAATGTTCTTTTCGGGAACGAGGAGCAAAAAACATCTAAAGCCAGTGTCACCTCCCGAATGGCTTACCGTCTTCAATCCTTTATGTTCATCCAAAAACCAACTGACCCCAACGGCAGGTTTGTCTTTTAGATTTACAGAATTAGTCCACAGTAGGTTATAAGAAGAGTTAGAAAGGATTTGATTGTTCTTGTATTTGCCGCGATGAAGATTGGCCATAGCATAGTGGGTCATTTCCAAAACATTTGAATTCATGGTGCTGCTTGGTGCATGGATTTTGTTGTACGGATACACTTTGCTCACGATCGGTTTCGCAGCCCACAAGTGGCCCGTTACCCTAAGGGAATCAGGGATCTCCGGATATATAAAACTACTATGTTCCATCCCGAGCGGATCTAAAATATTTTTCCTAACATACGTTTCAAATGGCATTCCTGATACTTTGGTGATCACCACACCAAGAATTTCAAAAGCAGTGTTGCTGTACGACCAATCCGAGCCGGGTGCGAATAGCATCTTGTCATTTTCCAAGCCCCGGACAAAACGTTCAGGCGCAGCCTCATCATTTTGGGGCTTATCCCATTCATAATCCTCAACATCACCAATTCCGGAAGTATGATTTAACATCTGCCTTATCGTAATGTATTTATAGTTTTCATCCTTCTGTTTGAAGTAAGGCAGGTAGGCAATCAGTTTGTCATCAAGATTAATTTTTCCTTGCTCTGCCAATTGCATAACAGCTGTTGCAACAAAGGTCTTTGACACTGAAGCCCAGTGAAAGACATTGGCAGTTTTCATTGGTTCCTTGGTTGTTACATTTCTAAGGCCAAATGCACCTGCGTAAACAACTGTGTCATTCCTGGTGGCTGCTAAGGTCAATCCCGGTATTTGTTGTCGGTCAACTACTTCATGCAAATAGGTATCAATTCTTCTTGCTTCATATGTTAATTGCACTTCAGGTAATGGTTGCTTACATCCAATAAGCATCAGGATAAACAAAACAAAAGTTGAATTAGGCTTAGTCATCTTATTTCTGGTTGTTATGTAGTTGATGTAAATAGGTTAATGTGCTTTGTTGCTCAGTATAATTGAAATTGAAATTTAATTTGTTAGCAACCTGAGTGGCAAATTCACCAAATAGTTCCGTCATTATAAATAACGAAGTCCAAATATTTTTACTGATAAAGTCCGAATAGGTTGTCAATATGGCATTATATTCATTCGGTGTCAAATACTTTTTCATGAACTTTCCACCTTTGCCGAAGGAAACGGAAAAATTTGTGTTAGTTCCAATATACCATTCAATTATATTCATGAACATTTTTCTAACCTCATTCTCCATTATCGCTTTTGCATTTGTTATTTCCTCTCGTATAAGTGCTTTGGCAACATACGTGCTTACCCACCAAAATTCGTTGCAGGTGTCATTAAATAACTTATCGGTTGGCCGTTTGATCAAATAGTCTTTATCGCTGGCCAATTCAATGTTTGAAAACAGATTATCTTTATCTAACCAAACAATCGTCAGACTGTCAATTTCAAAATCGCTTTCAAACTTGTCGGTTGGAAATAGCGATAAGTCGATTCTATTGCCATCTTTGAAGAGCATTAAGTAGTGAAATGAAAATGTTTCATTCTTCTGGCTATCGCACAATGACATTTCATCCGGAAGTTGCCAAATCAGTTTATCACCAAATATGGAAGTCCAGGTATGGTCAGCAGTAAACATGTCAATTTGGTTTACGATGTAAACAATATCAAAATCCTGAAATGGGTCGGGCTCAACATTGTTGTTTGCCCGCGAACCATTCAATAATACCGCTCTGATCCTGTCGTCAGAATTCGCTGTGTCAAGAATAATTTTTTTTATTTCGTCACTACTTCTCATTTTAAGTCTGTACGGGGCCAGCAATTAGATTTGCTCGTTATAGGCTACTTTGAGAATGCTTTTGATAGTTCCAATAATTCTTGTGAACCCGGAAACAAAGTTAATCCTCGCTTCCATGCCAGCTTTGCCTCCTGAAGGTCATTATCTGAATTCTCACTTTGATTGGTTTTAATCAGCATCAAAAGAGATTTAATCACCAGTACAATAGCATTTTCATCCCGCCATTGTTCATCAATTAAAATACATCTTCCTGCCACTAACGAACCGTTGTAATCTCCTTTTAAGAATTTTAATCTTCCGTCATGATACATGATATACGTTTTTTTCGTGGCCAGTTTACTTCCTTTCTGATAGATTGCTTCACATAAATCAAATCTATTCAGTTTCCCATACAAGCTGATTAAATGAGCATAAGGTTCATCATAACCTGGGGCAAGGTCAATGCTCTTTAAAAATGCTTTTTCTGCCAATTCCAATTCATCAAGATTGCGAAAAGCGTTACCGATTGAATTCAATTGCGTTGGCGTTAAACGATACGAATCCAATGCGTGTACCAACTCCTCTTTAGTACATCCATACGTTGCTATTTTAATTTCCTCCCCAATCGGTAACGACTTCATTTCTTTAGTCATTCTGAATAAATATTAAAATAATCTTAAACATTATTTGTTGCTTAGATCAGGGGGTTTTTTGACGTGCTTCCATAAACCATAACTTTTTGTCCAACCCTGAGTTTTATACCTGTACCAGAAATGTAACGACAAGGCAAAAACAAACATGATGAGTAAACCAGTCCAAAGCAATTGGCTTCCCCAAAAAAAGTATAGCACAAAGCCTAGCAAAGTGTATTTCAAAATTCTGAACCAAACAGGTTGGGAATGTTTTGAAAATGCAACCTCTATTTCGCGTTTAATTATTTCAGCTAAGGTCATATCATGAGCTTTTTCAATTACTTATCAACAGGTTTTCTTACGTCCTGCCCGATGAACAACAATTTGTTGGTTTTGGGAACTTCTATATGAATCTCTCTCATTCCGTATTTACGGTCAAACGGCTCTTTAAATTTAAGCATATTAATAATATTTGCATGCAAAAGAAGCACTGCTATATCCTATTGCCCGTGCCCTGCCAATTCAATATCTTTAAGGTCATTGGCTTACCTTATGAATCGCTTGAAAGCGCTCCTGCGAAGTGTGTTTGGGTTCTCGCGAACAGAGACCAATGCCTTCCTTATTCTTCTCCCTTTAATGGCGTTATTAATTTTTTCCGAACCTATCTATCGCTTTTTCCTTGTACAACGGGAAGATGATTTTTCAAAAGAGAAAATTATTCTGGATAGTCTGGTGGCCCAATGGGACTTTCAAAAACAACACGATAGTACTAGCCTGCCTGAAAGAGATAAGTTTAAATTCGATCCCAATACGGCAACAGAAGATGACTTGCTTGCTCTGGGATTTCCGGGCAACCTGGTACAACGCATTTTAAACTACCGTTCCAAAATGGGAAAGTTCAGCATCAAATCTGATGTGATGAAAATATATGGAATGGACTCCGCCTTGTACACAGAATTGGTCCCTTTTATCAATTTACCGGAGAAGAAAAACTTTGTAACTGCAACTAGAAAAGATAAAACAGATATTTACAAAAAACCTGAAATTCCGTTATTCAATCTCAACCTGGCGGATACTGCACAGTTAAAAAGCATTTATGGAATTGGGCCTGTTCTCGCCAATCGCATAGTGGAATACCGAATCAAACTAGGTGGTTTTATTTCTTCTCAGCAACTTTCTGAAGTGTATGGCCTTGATACCGCTGTGATCAACAGGCTCAACAACAAATCATTCATACCCGAAAATTTTATTCCTAATCAGCTTAATATCAACCAGGCAGACGAAAAAACGATGGCGGCCCATCCGTATATTAAATTCAAACCGGCCAAAGCAATTATAACGTACCGATTTCAGCATGGTAATTTCAAAACGATTGACGACCTTACCCATATTAAAACTTTGAAACCTGAAACTATTGAAAAACTGAGACCGTACCTCACTTTCTAAGACTTCCGCTCAAGATGCCGGCAAACATCACTGAAATATTACAAACCTACATCAGGCGCCTGACCAATCTCGCTGGCAACAACCGGATGCTGTATTTGCCGCGCATTGCTTCTGATCAGTTTCTGGATGTGCACGAACTAAGTCAACTCAATAAAGAAAAATCATTTGAGATTATCGAGGCATTAATACGTGGCACAAGGAAGGTACTTTGCCCGGTGGTGGACAGCCGGATGGAAGCCAGCAATGAAGCCAGTAAGAAATTAAAAAAGTTATTGCGCCAGGACCACTTTCTTTTTGAAGAGCGTGGCACAAAAGATTTACACATCGGCTGGCCTTTTGTGCACGGAAAATTTTCGGATGGAACATTCGTACGATGCCCGCTTCTCTTCTTTCCTGTTGAGTTGGCTGTTGAAAAAGCACCTGCCGCCCGCCTGCCAGACGGGCAGGGACAGTCAGGTGACCAATGGGTTATTCGATTACGTGAAGATGCAACGCTCTCGTTTAATAAATCTTTTCTATTGGCCTACGCCTTGTACAACAGTGTGAAGGTGGATGAAACTTTGTTGGAGGAAGATTTTGAAGAATTTGATAACGATAGTAATCTGTTCCGAACTTCCCTGTATCACCTTTTGCAAAGCAGTAGGCTTGATATTCATTTTAATCCGGATAATTATCGGGATGAGTTGACCTTTTTTACAAACTTCAAGAAGGAAGAATTCGATCAACAACATGGAAACGGCCAGTTAAAATTATACCCCGAGGCAGTGCTTGGTATTTTTCCGCAAGCAGGATCCTTTCTTGTGCCTGATTACCTGAATCTCATTGATCAAAATAAAATTACAAGCTTCGAAGAATTCTTTTCAAAAAGATGCACTGCCGAACCGTTACTGGATATTCCCTCTCAAAATTCTAATTTTATTTCACTGATCAAAGAAGAAAAGATAGTGACTGGCCTCTTACTAGATGCCTGGCAGGAGAATGCCCTGAAGGCCACCAAGCTTGGACATTCCCTTGTTGTACAAGGGCCTCCTGGAACTGGCAAATCACATTTGATCTGTAACCTGATCTCCGATTGTATTGCCACAGGCAAAAGTGTTTTAGTGGTTTGTCAGAAACGTGCCGCGCTGGATGTGGTGTATCAACGCTTAAAAGAACAGGGATTATCCGATTTTATAGCGCTGGTCCATGATTTTAAAAATGACCGCAACGAAATTTATCAAAAAGCAACTGCACAAATAGAACGCGTAAACGAATATAAAACACGCAATACCAGTCTGGATACCATTCAGCTTGAGCGCAAATTCTTTCATGCCTCGAGAAGGATCGATCAGATCACCGAAGAACTGGAAGAATTCAAATCGGCACTCTTCGATGAACAGGAGTGTGGTATCAGCGTAAAAGAGTTATATCTCCGTTCTTATCCGAAAGAAGAAACTATTAATCTCAAGCAAGAATACCAACATTTTAAAATAGAAACGGTTGATGAGTTTTTACCGAAGCTTCGTTCATTCATGCACTATGCCTCACGCTTTGAGACAGCCAGTTATCCGCTACACAATCGAAAGTCTTTTGCTGATTTTACTTCAGAAGATCGAAAAGCAATAAAATCAATCCTGGAAGAAATTCCGTTGTTACTAAAAAAACTGACCTCAGTGTTGTCCTCCATTTTAAGCGCCACCCCTGATTGGCAACAAAACGAGACTTTGTGGGAGAAAGAATCTGATGTAAAAGAAGTATTTCGTCTTCTTTCGGAAAGGCCGGCTTATGCATACTTTCAAAGAATGACAGAGGAGAACGATGACGAAACAAGCTCACTCTGGTTATCAAATATCAAACGCGTAGTTAACGATTGCTTTTTAAACGATGGACCAGAAATAAGTACACCGGCCGGTCAACTGGGTATCTTTCAGAAAATGCTTAGCCGAAGTATGAAAGCAAGACGAAATATTATCGGACTTGTACGATGGGAATTATTTTCAGAAGATAAGTACTTAATCAAACGAATCCTGGTTAACAATGGTCTCAAAAGTAATAAAGCCGGTTTCCAGATGTTGGAGCGAAAACTGGACAGTCGCCTTAATTTAGAGCATAATCTTTCTAAACTAAAATCAAAACCCTGGTTACTGGACTTTCCGGAGGATTATAATCAACAAACTATCGAAGGTTGGTTTGACATTCAATTGAATGCACTGAAAGCTAAACTTATCTTTAATTCAATACGTGGTATTAAAATCTATATCGATCCAAAAAATCTTTCGGAAAAAGAGTTTAGAGAAAAATTGGAATATCTGTATGGTCAGCTTTCAGTTTTCATTCCACAGAAAGAAAAATGGGCTAACCATTTAAGTACCCCTCAAATCGATCAACTAACCAGTAACTCCAGCCAATCCGAATTGCTGCAAGCGTTATTGGCGCAAGACTTCGATGCCCTTTGTGAATATGATAGATTAAAAGTCAACTTAAGTGCTGACGAGCAAAGTGTCATTAATAAATTGAAGGGGAAAACAGAAACCTGGGACTTTGAAATTGCAAAATCCATCTTCACCAACAGTCTTTTTCAGGCATGGGTTGATCACATAGAAACCAAGCACCCAATACTTAGGATTGTTTCTTCAGGTAAACTTGACTTGCTGGAACATGAACTTCGTGAACAGATTACCGAAAAACAGACAGTAAGTGCAGAAATTATTTTACTGCGTGCCCGCGAACGTGTAGTAGAGGACCTTGCTTTTAACAGACTGAACAATCGAGTCACCTATCGCGACCTGCATCATCAGGTAACGAAGAAGAAAAAAATATGGCCCATCCGTAAAGTGGTATCCGAATTTGAGGTTGAATTATTCCGTATTCTTCCCTGCTGGCTTGCTTCACCCGAATCGGTGTCCGCCATTTTTCCCATGAAGGAGATGTTTGACCTCGTCATTTTTGATGAAGCCTCACAATGTTTTGCCGAACGAGGTATTCCATCTATGTATCGTGGAAAACAGATTCTTGTTGCCGGGGATAGTCAACAACTTCGGCCCAGCGATCTCTATCAACTGCGTTGGCAGGAAGAAGACACCGAAGAACCAGACCTGGAAATTGATTCGTTGTTGGAACTTAGTGAACGGTATCTGCAGCACGTGCAATTAAACGGACATTACAGAAGTAAGTCTCCAGCCCTCATTGACTTCTCCAACCATCATTTTTATGGAGGGCACCTCAACTTGCTGCCCGATGCTAACGTGCTCAACCAACCCGAACCTGCAATTGAATATCTGAAAACAAATGGTGTTTGGGAAAACAACACCAACGTTGCAGAGGCTGAACAAATTGCTAACCTCGTCTTAAATATTAACAAACAACATCCTCAAAAAGAGATTGGGATTATCACCTTCAATGCACCTCAGCAAACTATTGTATTGGATAAGCTGGAAGAAATTTTCTCGCTTCATTCAGGTGGCCTCCCTGAAACACTTTTTGTAAAAAATATTGAGAATGTCCAAGGCGATGAAAAAGATATTATCATCTTTTCCATCGGGTATGCACCAGATCCAAAAGGAAAAATCAATATGCAGTTTGGAAGCCTGAACATGGCGGGTGGCGAAAACCGATTGAACGTAGCGATTACACGCGCACGCGAAAAGATTTACATCGTCACGAGCATCTGGCCGGAAGAACTGCGCGTGGAGGAGTCAAAAAACCAAGGTCCTAAACTATTGAAGCTATATCTCCAGTATGCCCGGGAAGTATCAGAACAAAAAGTAAAACCATTTGACATTAAAAATTCAAAGCACCATCCCGACTGGTATCTAAAGACTAAAATAAAAGATCAGTGCGATTATGAAGAAGCAGAATTGCAAATCGCATCAATGCCGTTCGCGGACCTGGTGGTAAAAAAAGCGCGACTGCCAGCCCTCCCTGCCTTGCCGGCAGGCAGGCGTACGACTAGGGAAGACGGTCCGGATGGGCAGAAAAATCAATTCTATGGACTAATTTTGACCGATGATGATTTATATTATCACAGTATTTCTGTCAAAGATCCCCACGCTTTACTACCACTGCTACTTGAGCAAAAAAACTGGAAACACACAATGCTATACAGCAGATCGTATTGGCAAGACCCCGATAAGTTTTTTAATGAGGTGGCAAAGTTTGTAACACAATAATCACTTAATTGAATAACCAAGTGCCAGCAACTCATCAGCTGAAAGACTCACCACATTTACATCCAGTTTAATCGGTGCTAAGGGCGTATCCGTAGAATCTGTTTTGACAGAGGCTATCGCATCTACAACATCCATTCCTTTGAATACTTTTCCAAAGATCATGTAGTCTCCATCTAGTCGAGGTAGGCCTTCTTTATTCTGAACGATATACAACTGACATCCAGCTGAAAGTTTTTCAGGGTTGTTGTCACGTCCTGCCCCCACTGCCCCATACACATGACGTATACTATCCTGAAATTCTGGTTTCAACAGGTAAGGAGAATCTGCAAAACCCTCGGGCGTATCAGGGCAGCCACCCTGAATAACAAAATTATTGATTACCCGGTTGAAAGTGAGTGTATCCCAATAGCCTGCGTTGGCAAGTTGGATAAAACTTGTCTTGTGGTTTGGAGTTTCATCGTACAACCAAAAGAGGATCTCACCTTTATCTGTTTTTATCTGGCCGATAGAATATGATTCTTTCTTTGCCGTAGAACATGAAAACAAAACCCCAACAAGCAATAGATGCAAAATTTTTTTCATAATAATGATTTTAAGTATGCAGCCACATCAAATATTGATAACTAGTTACGATAATCCAAGGCCGGTTTCCGATCGCCAATTAGTGCTTCGTATCTAAAATTATCTCCCCTTCGCTTGCGCAATTCCTTCCATGATTCTTCGATGACCTTTGGAGAATCAAACAGATCAATTGCAGTTAATGCCAGGGTTTTGGCAGCTACCATCATTCCTTTGTGTCCAATAGACATTCCGCCAGCAGCCACTGCTTGCCAACTATGTGGTGCAGTGCCTGGCACCCAGGTTGCCGTCATCAAGCCAGCTGTAGGTACGATCCAGCTTACATCTGCCACATCAGTGGAACCACCACTATTCATTTCTTTCAATTCACCAATCTCATTGGTGACTTCTAGTCTGGGTACAGATCCTGTAAAACTTTCCTGAATCTTAGTTGCGAATTGTTTCTCTTCTTCACGTAACGAATAGCCACCCACAGTACGCAAATTGGCATTCATTACATGCGCCAAAGATTCATTAGGCAGCATATTATATACACCACCTGTCACTTCATATTTCATTTTAGTATCCGTGCCCAACGCAGCACCTTCAGCGGCTTTCACAACCCGCTCCCATAATGACTTCACTTCTGCTGGATTTGGATGACGAACATAATAATATACCTCCGCGAATGCAGGAACCACATTTGGCGCTTCACCTCCCCTGGTGATCACATAATGGATTCTTGTTTCTTGTGTTACATGTTCTCGCATCATGTTTACCATGTCATTCATGGCCTCCACAGCATCAAGGGCCGACCGCCCCCTTTCTGGCGAAACGGAGGCGTGAGAAGCTATTCCATAAAACCTAAATTTTCCGTTCTTATTGGAGAGTGATGCTTCCCAACCAGCTTTGTTGGAATCCCATGGATGCCAATTCAGGACCACATCTACATCCTTAAATAAACCATCGCGTACCATATATACTTTGCCAGAACCGCCTTCTTCCGCTGGGGTTCCATAAAAGCGAATAGTTCCTTGTTTTTTATTGGCGATCAACCAATTCTTAACTTCAATGGCAGCCGCTGTCGAAGCTGTACCAAATAGATGATGCCCACAGGCATGACCAGCTTTTTGATTGGCAATAGGTTTCAATTCAGGCACAGCTCCTGAGCAACACCGGGTAGAGCATCATACTCTCCCAGTATTCCAATTACTGGTTTGCCTGTGCCATAGGTTGCTATGAATGCCGTGGGCATGCCCGCCACATTGCTCTCGATTTTAAAACCTTCCTTGCTCAATACTTCCTGCAGCAACGCTGAACTTTGCGTTTCCTGAAAACCAACTTCAGCATACCCCCATATCTTATTCGCTATCGTTGCATATTGATCATACTTTGAATCAAGAGCTTTGATGATTTCAGGTTTGGTTTTCTGAGCGTAGGTTGTCACCCATCCAAAAATAATGATCAGAAGAAAGGTTAGTTTAGTTTTCATCGCTGCAAAATTTACTATAAGGATAAAACTACAATATTCTTATGAGATCACTTTTTTACAAACGGTTTTACATAAATCTGCTCAATAGAAGCCGTTGACCTACTATTTCATTTTCTTTTACTCCTAATTTTTATAGCTTACCTCACCTAATTCACTTATTGATATGAAAAAACTTTTGCTGCTACCCTTGATCATTTTTGCACTAACTGTTCGCGCGCAGGAATCCGTTAAAAAAGCACCTGAAATAAAGGAAGGTGATGGCCCATACACTCAACTCATCATTAGAGGTGTAACACTTATTAACGGAACTGGCGCACCCCCAGTAGGCCCTGTAGATATAGTGGTGAAGCAAAATAGAATTGTAAACATTGTAAGTATCGGTTTGCCTACTCCTGGCATGCCAAGTGATGACAACCGACCTAAACTAGAAACCGGTGGCAAAGAACTGGACTGCAATGGCATGTATTTAATGCCTGGCTTTGTTGATATGCACGGCCACATTGGTGGTGGACAGGCTCCCAATGCAGAATATGTTTTTAAACTTTGGATGGCCCATGGTGTCACTACCATTCGCGAGCCAGGTTCGGGCAATGGATTTGATTGGGTGCTCGACCAAAAAACCAAAAGTGAAAAAAATCTGATCACTGCACCACGAATAAAAGCTTACGTCACATTTGGGTCGGGAAGTAAAACTCCACTCTCAACACCGGAACAAGCCAAAGCCTGGGTGAATGAAAATAAAATGAAAGGGGCAGATGGAATTAAGTTTTTTGGAGCCGCACCTGATATCATGGAAGCAGCCCTAAAGGAAAACAAGAGGCTGGGGCTTCGCTCCGCTTGCCATCATGCTCAGCTAGGCGTTGCCCGTTGGAACGTATTGAGTTCGGCAAGTGCGGGGCTTACCACCATGGAACATTGGTATGGTTTACCTGAATCGATGCTGGCCAACAGCACCATTCAGGATTATCCACTCAACTATAATTATTCAAATGAACAACATCGGTTCGAAGAGGCAGGAAAACTTTGGAAGCAAGCCGCAGCACCCTATTCATTAAAATGGAATACGTTAATGGATTCTTTGCTTGAATTAGATTTCACACTAGACCCAACGTTCAATATCTACGAGGCCGCACGCGATTTGCACAAAGCACGCAGACAAGAGTGGCATGAACTTTATACACTACCAAAACTGTGGACGTTCTATCAGCCCAGTCGTGCAGCACACGGTTCTTTTTGGTTTAACTGGGGCACAGAGCAAGAAGTGGCCTGGAGAGAAAATTATCGTTTGTGGATGACGTTTGTCAACGAATATAAAAACAGAGGAGGTCGCGTTACCACGGGATCCGATTCAGGTTTTATTTTTCAGGTATATGGGTTTGCTTACGTCCGCGAATTAGAATTACTCAGGGAAGCAGGGTTTCATCCGCTGGAAGTAATACGTTCTGCAACCTTGTGTGGTGCACAAGCTTTAGGTATGGATAAAGAAATTGGTTCTGTTGAAATTGGCAAGCTTGCCGACTTCGCCATAGTAGATCAAAATCCATTGGAAAACCTGCAAGTACTTTATGGTGTTGGTGCTGTTAAACTCATGGACGATAATACCATGGCTCGCGTTGGCGGAATAAAGTACACGGTAAAAGATGGAATTATATACGATGCAAAAAAACTTCTGGCAGATGTAAAGAAAATTGTAGACGAAGAGAAGGCGAAAGCTGGTTTTGTATTGAAACAACCGGGTGTGAATTAATAGGCAGTTGGCAATAGGCAAAAACTACAACCTGTTAACTATCTCCTTCATAATAAAAACAAAAGTATTGATGAAAAATCCATTTTGTCTATCCCTACTCCTTTTCGTCTGCTGTCAAAGTCCAAAGTCAGAGCAATCTCTTACCGAACCAGCACCTGAAATAATTTCATTGTTTGGTGTACACTACTTCGCGCCAACAACTGCTAATCCCAAACTGGATAGCAATCTGGCAGTTGCCCGTAAGAATTTTGAAACGGACCCCTCAGAAGAAAACTATATCTGGCTGGGCAGACGCACCGCGTATCTTACGCGCTACAACGAAGCCATCAAGATCTTCAGCGAAGGAATTGAGAGATATCCAAACTCTTATAAACTTTATCGCCATCGTGGCCACCGTTATATTTCGCAACGCAAATTTGACGAAGCCATTGCAAACCTTGAAAAAGCCGTTGAATTGTCGAAAGACACTCCTATTGAAATAGAACCAGATGGGCAGCCCAACAAACTCAACCAACCACTTTCCAGTGTTCAATTTAACATTTGGTATCACCTGGCACTGGCCCATTATCTGAAAGGGGAATTTGACCTGGCTGAAAAAACATACCTGGAATGTCTGAAGGTTTCAAACAATGATGATCTGATCACCGCTACCGTAGATTGGCTTTACATGACGTACCGAAGAAATAACAAGCCTGAAGAAGCAAAAAAACTTCTGGAGCAGATTACCGGTTCTATGGTCATCATTGAAAACGACTCCTATTATAAAAGACTTGCCTTGTATAAGGGCCTTTTGCCTGTGGATTCAGTTCTAAGTGTCAATGCATCAAACACAGACGTAGATCTTTCTTTGGCCACACAAGGTTATGGCGTGGGCAACTGGTATCTGTGCCAGCAGGATACGGCCAAAGCCAAAGAGATATTTGAACGGGTTGTAGCCGGAAAACATTTTTCTGCATTTGGATTTATAGCGGCCGAGGCAGATTTGGCCAGGATGCAATAATGTTATCGATTAGAAATTGTAAATTGAACCACCATACACCAACTTAATCACCATGAAGACTTTCCTTACCTGCGCTCTGTTTTTCCTTGCTTGTTGCGGCTCATTTGCACAAAAGGCCGACTCCCGATATTTCGAGATGCGAATATATTATTGCTTTCCTGGCAGATTGGATGCCTTGATTGACCGCTTTCAAAGTAACACCACCCGGATTTTTGAAAAACATGGCATGGAAAATATTGGGTACTGGCTGCCAGTGACCAATGACAAAAATGCACTCTACTATATATTGGCCTATCCTGGTAAAGAAGCTCGCGAGAAATCATGGTCAGGCTTCATGGTCGATCCGGAATGGAAAGAAGTTGCATCTAAATCAGAAACAAGCGGAAAAATTGTAGAGTCGGTTGTCTCTGTTTTTATGAAAGGAGCTGACCTACTTCCCATGATCAATGGTGCCAATAGCAGTGGTCAGGATAGACTATTTGAATTAAGAACATATACGTGCCTGCCCGGCAGGTTCCCAAACATTGTTACGCGATTTAAAGACCACACGATAAAACTCTTTGAGCAACACCAGATGGAAAACATAGCCTACTTTAAAAGTGAAGAAGCTGATGGCATTCAACCTAAATTAGTTTATATAGTTGCGCATCAGAGCCAGGAAGCAGCTACTAAATCATGGGCGGATTTCCGTAACGACCCGGTGTGGATTACAGCAAGGGATGCATCCGAGAAAGATGGAAAAATTGTAGAGAAAGTAGAATCTGTTTTTCTCAAGCCGTTGGGCTTCTCAAAAATCAAGTAGTTACTGAATTATCAGGAGCGAACATTTTAGTTTCCTTGGATGAAGGCTGCCCGGATAGATTTAGTCCATTAGAATTGAGCAGAGATAAATTTTAATAACTTTGCGCCTCATTAAAAAAGAGGAAGGCTTGCGTTCTAAAGATTCGGTGAAAGATAGCCTCGTAGTTCAATGCCCGCCCGGCTGACGCCAGTCGGGACGGGGATAGAATACCTGCCTGCCGCTAGGCAGGGAAGGTTTCCTAAACTTTTAATACAGGTCAGGGAAAGTTAGAAAGTGATATTAGTTAAAGAAAATTTTGGCCTCGTAGTTCAATGGATAGAATAGAAGTTTCCTAAACTTTTGATACAGGTTCGATTCCTGTCGAGGCTACTAAAAAATAATTAAATATCTGATATTCAAATTATTGGATGTTTTCTATTTTAGTAGGTCGGGTCAGGAGGCCTTTAATGTCTCCTTTTCCATTTAGGATACCGACTATTCAGTATCTACCTTTAAGTGGGAATAAACTCTATTTTGTGAAAAAGCTTAAATATCTGTTAATCTTTTTTGTCGGAACAATTCTTTTCAATTGCTCTGATTCGTATAAATTACTTTTGCTCTTGTAACGTTACAGCCTTAAATGCACTTATATGGAAAAGAAATGTTTCGTAATCATGCCGATAAACGAATCTGATGGTTATGCCCAGGGGCATTTCAATAGGGTTTATCAATATATCATCGTACCCGCATGCAAGTTGGCAGGGTTTAGTCCAATAAGAGCGGATGATCCGAATAGTACTGATCCTGCATTGGATATACTAAAAAAATTTATCGAAAGCGATATGGTCATCTGCGATCTAAGCTCCAAAAATCCAAACGCTCTTTATGGATTTGCCATCCGGCAAGCAATTAATCTTCCGGTAACTTTAATTAAAGATCTAAAAACGGAAGTTATGTTTGCTATTCAGGAATTTGGCGAAGTGGAATATGATGAGTCGCTCAGAATCGATACTGTACAAAAAGAAATTGAAACATTGGGTGAAGTCCTAAAAGTAAATTTTGCAAACAAAGCCGACACCAATACAATACTCAATCGGCTGGGTATTGGATTGACCCAATCGTCTGCGACACCAAAAATAGATGAACCAGATCACGATGATACTACAAAAAATAAAGAAAGCCACTTACCGGTAATTACTCCTCTTCCAGATTATGTTGGGGACCCAATTACTGAACATGAAGAAATCGATAAATTAAAAATAGGTGATTTCCTTTTCCATATAAATTATGGAAAGGGAGAGATACGCACCATAAAAAAAATGGCAAAAGATAAAATTGCAGAGATTCATTTTGACTCCGGATCGAAAATATTGGTTCTGGTTACTTCGGGATTTTTTAGAAAAATCAATGCATAGCATGACGTTTATTTAATCGCCATCAGAATTCTTTAATTAACTTATTACCAAAACGGGAATTTCTTCATGGTTTACCAGATCTTCCGCCACGCTATGCCGTATGAGGAAACCAGTTTTATCCTGAGTGGTTACGGCAATCATATCGGCATCCACCATTTCAACAAACTGATGGATTCCCCACTCTTCATCGTTCGCCTCGGCCGTATTGCTTGTAAATGAAATGTCCGGATAGGGTTTTGAAAGCATTTGCACGATATGGTTTATCATATCCTGATCAACCAGCTTGTCTATAAAATTTATAAACAATATATGCACGGTGGCCTTCCATAGCCTGGCGATATCTACCACTACATCAAAAGCTTTGGTAATATCGGCCCTAAAAGTTGATGCAAAGACAATGTTATTGATCGAAAACTGATCATGTATGGAGTCTTTGATAACCAAAACTGGTACAGGTGAATGGCGAACCACCCGCTGGGTATTGGAGCCAATAATAAATTCGCGTATGCCTGAAGCCCCATGTGAACCCATCACTACTAAATCAATCTTGAGAGACTCAATATAATTTTCAATACGTTCATTTCCATTATCAAAGACCAATAGGGGGGTGGCATATATCCCAAGTTGTGAGGCTTTTGACACCAACTCATTGAGTTCACTTCGGGCGTGACCCTTAACAGGTGCCTGAATTAAAGCTTTAGTTGTGTGTGGTACATGATAATTTTCATCAGGGCTTGCCGTGATGTGCAGAAAGTGGATGGTAGCTTTAAACTTATCCGCAATAAGCATTGCCGCTTTAGCAGCATTTTGCGCGCAATCCGAAAAGTCAGTTGGCACTAGAATATTTTTCATGGACATAACGGAGATAGCTTAACGTAATCACTTCTTTTTTTTGAGTGTATAGGTCCAGACGGGACATTCTATATGGTTCACGACATCTTCCGTGATGCTCCCTGCAAGGAAATGGGACAATCCTTTGCGCCCATGTGTCGCCATCGCCAGCATATCCGCCTTGATCTCCTCGACAAATGAAATTATCCCATCAGGCTCATAGCGGTCCTGCCGTAGATTAAGTGTGAAGTTGGTAAACTTATAATGTGCGGCATACTCCTTCAATTCATTATCGCGAATAAAATTCTCAGGTGTATTTAAGAAAAGGATATGCAATTTCGCATTAAAAAATTCCTGAAGCAGCTTTAGCTCTTTAATAAAATCGCCTTGGCCCACCTGCATGGAAGTTGGGAATACTATATTCCTGATAGACGAGACTGAAACATTTTTCCTAATGACAAAAACCGGGACTTTGGAAAATCTAACAATCTTCTCGGCATTGGAACCAACAAAAAACTCATTCATACCTGTTGCCCCGTGTGTGCCCATTACTACCAAACTGAATTTCTTTTCCTCGATGTAATCGCGGATCATGACTGATGTTGATCCGTGGACCACATAGAATTTAATGTGCGCATAGCCTTTCCCATATTTTTTAACCAACTTTTCATAATTATCTTTTGCTTCCTTTCCCAACTCCAATAAAATGCCTGAACTATCTATGTACCTCGGCATCCCAAAGGCTGTATCATACCCCACCGGCATGTCAATTACCTTTAAAACCGTAACAGAGCCTCCGCTGAGAGAGGCAATATCAATTGCGAATCGAAAGGCTTCGATGGAAGGCTCTGAAAAATCGCACGGTACGAGTATCTTTTTCATCTGCTAAATTTTGTCTAAAAATAGAATTATTCTAAAGGGTGGAAGATGATGCCAATCCTCGCTAAAAATGATTGTTATCATTTGCCAATCTTGGCCATGCCCTCAATGATAAGGCTCACATGATTACGGGACAATAGTCATCGCGAAATTCAGTGGTTTATTGAAAATTGCAACGCAATCCGGAGGGCAAGAAAATGAGAGTATTGATGTTTGGTTGGGAATTTCCTCCCCATATTTCAGGTGGGCTGGGAACAGCTTGCTTTGGGCTTACCCAATCACTGGCAAAAAGAAACATACACATCCTTTTTGTGGCTCCCAAGGCCAATGACCATACACCGTTTAAAGGTGTAGATGTAATAAGTGCCAGCAACATTCCAGTGCCGCTTTTATCCGCTAAAAAAAATCTATCCGCTATATCAGGCAAAGGGGAGCAGAAAATCGAAAAAAAAGAAAATTCAAGCAAACTAATATCCATTACTGTACCTGCAGAAATTCTTCCCTATTTCTCAAGCGATTCACAATTCAACGAAACTACAATTGAACAGTGGAATTATCAATTTAATGTAGGCCGTAGTGGCGCCAGTTTAGAAAAAGATGCAAAAGCCCAGGTGCGATATCCCTTTACCGGAGGCTACGGTTCGCGCTTGTTGGATGAGGTGAAACTGTATAAAGAAGTGGCAGGAGAAATTGCGAGGGAAAATTCATTCGATATCATACATGCACATGACTGGTCAACTTACCCAGCCGGTATTGAAGCAAAGAAAATTAGTGGCAAACCTTTGATTATACATGTGCATGCTACTGAATATGATCGTGCCGGAGAGAATGTGGATCAGCGCGTTTATGAAATCGAGCAATCAGGAATGCAAAAAGCCGACCGGATTATTGCCGTAAGCCAAATGACAAAAGATACGATTACATCACGATACCATATACCGCCCATTAAAGTAAACGTTGTTCATAATGGAGTTGCACCCAAGAAAAATAGCAGTTGTGCAGCGATGCCTCAACTTGGAAATAAGGTAGTTACGTTTCTGGGAAGAATCACGCAACAAAAAGGGCCGGGCTACTTTGTTGAGGCCGCCCACAAGGTACTGCAACGGTTTCCAGAGGTGCACTTTATTATGGCTGGTTCAGGTGACCTGCTTCCAAAAATGATCGAGCGGGTTGCCTCATTGAAAATATCATCTCATTTTCACTTTACCGGGTTTCTGAGCAGTACCAAAGTTGACCAGATATGGTCCATCAGCAATATTTATGTCATGCCATCTGTATCTGAGCCTTTTGGCATTGCTCCGCTGGAGGCAGTCATGGCAGGTGTTCCTGTGATTATTTCCAACCAATCAGGGGTATCAGAGGTTGTTCACCATGCCATTAAAGTGGACTTCTGGGACACAGAGGCGTTGGCGAGCGCCATTTGCAATCTTCTTGCCTATAAGAGTTTAACAAACACCATCAGAAAGAAAAGCGAAGTGGAGATTAAAAAAATTAACTGGGACAGGGCAGCAAAAAAAATAAACACCATCTATCATGAACTTACGACAACCAAATAAAGACCGGTATTTGAATTTCTATTTTCAAGTACACCAACCAAGAAGGCTTGGTCAATTCAGTTTTTTTGATATCGGCACAGATCGCGATTATTTTGACGATGGCCTGAATCAAATAATCATGCGCAGGATTGCTAAAGAATGTTACCAACCTACAAATCTGTTGCTGTTGAAGCTTATTGGTAAATATCCACAAATACGAATTACGTTTTCAATTTCAGGTGTGGCCCTAAAGCAAATGGAACGGTTTGCCCCGGCCGTCATTGAAAGTTTCAGAATGCTGGCAGCAACCGGATCGGTAGAGTTCTTATCTGAAACCTACTACCATTCATTAAGCGCCTTGGTAAGTCCGGAAGAGTTTGTAGCTCAAGTACAGTTGCAAAATAAAAAGATTCTCGAACTGCTTGGAGTGCGGCCCACGGTATTTCGGAATACAGAATTAATTTACTCGGATGAAATTGGCCGGATAGTAAGGGACATGGGTTTCGATGGGATTCTTACTGATGGACTTGATGACTTATTGAAACACCGCAGCCCAAATCATCTATACGAACACCCGGCAAATAATGGATTAAGGCTTTTCTTCAGAAATTATACGCTCAGCGATGATATTGCCTTTCGATTTGTGCAAAAAAAGATGAAAACCTGGCCGCTCACCCCAGAAAAGTACATTCAATGGCTGGAATCCATCACCGAAAAGAAAGACCTGATAACATTGGGTTTGGACTATGAGACCTTTGGTGAACATCAAAAAAAGGAAACTGGCATTTTTCAGTTTTTAGAAGGCTTGTTCGCAACGGTAGCAAGGCATAAGAAATATAGAATGATCACTCCATCGGAAGCTATTGCCTTGCTTCCTCCGGTTGACTCTTTCAGTATACCTAACCTGATATCCTGGGCGGATGAGGAGCGTGACCTTTCGGCCTGGCTAGGTAATGAAATGCAACAGGATGCGTTTGAAACAATAAAAGAACTGGAGCCCGTTGTAAAGAAAACTGGCAATCCAGTCATGCTGAATACCTGGCGCTATCTGCAAACGAGCGACCATCTCTATTACATCTCTACTAAAAAAGGAGAAGATGGGAATATACATAACTACTTTAGCCCCTATCCTTCACCGTATGAAGCCTTTATGAATTATATGAACATCGTGAGTGATTTTTCTCTTCGTTTGAATAACTATGAACGAGCTCAGGCACTTGACCCAACAGGTCGTGAAAAGAACACGCAAATACTGGTGACGTGAGGTACAGGATAACAAAGTCTTTCCAAATTAATCAGGAAGGTAAAGACCCATACCTGAGAATACTGACTTATATTCTATTCGGATCATTGATTCTCTATTTGGGTCGTGGAGTATTTATTCCATTGAGCTTTGCCGCCCTTATCAGTTTTATATTATATCCTATTTGCTCATGGTTGGAACGGAAAAAAATTGGCCGCCTGACATCCATTTTTATGGGCCTTCTGCTTTTGTCAGGATTGGCAAGCCTCATCGTGTTGCTAATGGCAAAGCAGATTTCCTTGTTTCAAAAAGAATGGCCCGTCATTCAAATGAAAATGCAGGAATTAATTACAGGTCTGACCCACTCCTTTGTGAATTATTATTCGATTAGCAAAGAACAACAAGAACAATGGGTCGCTGAAATTGCGGGAAGAGCAATTAATATTATTGTTGAGGGCGCGCCTACGGCTCTCAGTGCGTCCATTTATATGGCAGTTCTTTTGATTATTGTGCCAATATTTTCCGCTTTAATTCTTTACTATAGAAATCAGCTGAATGAGTTCATTTACTATTTGTTTCCCCAAGAACGAAAAGAGGACCTAAGAAATCTCCTCTCCCTTACCATCGATGCCTATTATAATTTCATCAAAGGTATGGCGATTGTCTATTTAATTGTAGGTGCGTTGAATAGCATTGGTCTGTTAATCATCGGTGTGCCTCATGCAGTTTTTTTTGGTTTTATTGCTTCCGTACTCACATTTATTCCCTACCTGGGCATTATGGTTGGTTCGCTATTACCTATTACCATGGCATGGATCACCTTCAATTCCATCTGGTATCCTCTGGGGGTGATTTTGGTTTTTACCATTGTTCAATACCTGGAGGCTAATTTGATCTTCCCCATCGCAGTAAGCAACCGGCTAAATATAAATACCCTTGCAACCCTCATAGCCATTATTGTTGGAGGCATAATTTGGGGTGTATCGGGAATGATTTTGTTTGTCCCCTTTATTGGCATCGTTAAACTTATTGCCGACCGGCACCCCAAAATGAAAATGTGGTCTTTACTGTTAGGGAGTTAATATAGTTCATATTTTGTACACCTTTGTGCGTAAGCCTGCTGGCAATTGGTTATTGATATTATATAAAATCCTGCTACATCCGCCCACATGATATGTGCATGAATTGGCTTCATTAGATTTCAAACCTTTTGATATTTTGATTTAAGTATCACCAATGACACATAAGCTTCCCTTCCTTTTACACAAAAGGAACGGCAACTTGGTACAACTCATGGTAGTATTAAATGATGAAGCTTAGCACTGGTACTTTAGAGTGAAATAGTACACCGTCTGTACCGCTAATAAGATAGCTTGGCTCTACCGTTCTCAAATGTGTAACCATTGCAATTATATTCGCATGGCGCTTCTTCGCACACTGAAGAATACCTTCTTCCTTTTCATTGCTATTATGAATCACCCGATTGAATTTTAATTTTTTATGTGCCTCCGTGAACTTTTTCATCCTGAATTCCATCGTTTGATCATCGACAAAATAGCCTGGTGTATTGATATACGCCAAATCAACGTTCGCTCCAAAATCAATAGCCAAATCCTTCACCACAGTCATGGCAGAGCTTATATTCTCTTCGAAGTTTGACGCAAAAAGAAACTTATTTACACGTCCAAGATTAAAACCTCGTTTGACACTTAAGACTGGACAAGTAGCCGTACGAATGACCCGTTGGGCCGTTGACCCAATGAATTTGTCTTCAGTCTCCCCTTTCCCATGTATGCCCATTACAATAAGATCCATTTTCTTACTCTTGGCAAAAATGACAATCTGTTCAAATGCAACCCCTCCAAGCACATGTGTAATAACATTGCAATTCTTAAAAAAAGCAAGCTTGGCAAACTTCTCCATCTTAATCTCTGCTTCTACAAGCCTGTTTTCAAGTACCGGATATCCTTGTTGAACTGATACAGGTTGCTTCTGCCATCCTACAGGTATATCAATAAGATTCAAGAGGTGAATGTTTCCACCTGATTTACTAACAATTGCTGCGGCCGTCTTAGCCGCGCTGATTGCGAAAATTGAGAAATCGATAGGAACCAGAATATTTTTCATAATGCTATTTTATTGTAAACTCCAAATCGTAAATACTAACTTGTTCCGCTATATTTTTATATACGCATTACACCACCTACTCTTCACATGTAATACAAACTAAAAGTACGCCATCAGATAAAGTAAATAAATCATAAAAATCATTAATCATTATGATTTTTATCATCACTCCATTTCCTAACGTCACTGACATGACAATTCCGAGACTAAAATCCTATAGATGGTTGATATTTATCATCGTAATTAGCTTTGTATTCATTTTACTTTGTGGTCTCATAATACAAACTCTTATGAGCATACTCATGAAAAGTCATGGAGGAATTTTCTTACTTGGAGATGGCTTAGCGTATTCCCAAACTCCTTACTCAGCGCTTCGGCATAATGGCAGTAGAGTTCCAGCAAATGTAACCGAAACGTCAAGAGACTTTCTGGTAGAACTGGCTACTCCAGGCTTGAAACGAAAAGATTTTAAAGTAGAAATTTCAAACCACATTTTGAGAATCCGTTCAGAAGCGAAGGAAGAGAAGAACCGGAAAACCGTCAGATACATCAAAAGGGAATTTACGTATAGTTCGTTCAACCGCTCGTTCACTTTGCCTGATAATGTGAAAGAAAGTGATGTTGACGCAAAATACGAGGGCGGCATTTTAAAAGTCATTATACCAAAGAAAGAAATAACAGTGACAAAGCTTTCTCGAGAAATCGTGGTTGCTTAGATATCGAGACAACCTGATAATTGAAAGCCATTATGGATAGATGTAGGTAATAAATTTTATGGATATTAAGAATGAAATTTATTGGTAAAGCAGTTGTTGTTTTTATCATTTTTGGAGCCATCAGTATCATTTTCCTCACATGGCATTCAATACAGCATAGTGAAGATGAAGAAGATCCGCGCGAAAAAGAACTATTACAGCGCGTTCTGATTGCTACCGAAAGTGATAAGAGCGAGGATTCAGTTGTGACGGGAATAATAAGTCAACTGACTTCACCTTCAATTGATATTCATTTGATTGAAATTGATCAATTAAATCTCGTGAACGAACACGACTGGTCAGCTATTGTAATCTTATCTGCTCCTGAAAGCCTTACAACTGAGAAGGAAGTCCCTGTCTTTATTAAAAATACAGAGGTCAAGGATAAAATATTACTGATACGTGCATCCGGCAGCACTGTCGCGATAGTGGACATTGATGAAATCAATACTACCGCTATAAATGAGAACCTGTCTGCTACTCCAGATGAGATCGTATCCCGAATAAAATCTATGTTTAATAAGTAATAGTGAAACAACTAAAGGACTATAGTAAAAAGCGATTTAAAATTCTGAAGGATAGTTTAGAAAGCTATCGTCATATTCTAGATCCGGAAAAGCTCCACCAAATTCGGGTAGAGATCAAAAAAATTAAAGTAATTATTAACCTGATAAATTCGTGTGCACATAAATTCAAAGGACACAGGCACTTTGTTCCGTTCAGGACCATTTTCAGAAGAGCTGGTGAAATACGGCAGCCAGAAATATTTTATAGACTATTGCTTCTATATCAAATTGGTGGTGTAAGCGATGCGAAAATTCCTAAATCTAAAAAAATTGATGTACTAAGCCAGGCTTTTCAGAAAGATGTTCCTCAATTTATTGAGTCTGTATCCATACAAAAGAAAAAGTTGAAAATGTATTTTGACAAAGTATCAAAAACGGAGGCAAGAAAATACCTTAGAAAGAAGAAGTTAGAAGTAGAACGGTTGATGTTTCCATCCTTTAACTCGGAAAAGTTACATATGGCACGGAAGATCAGTAAGGAAATTATATATCTTCATTGGGTTGATAAGCACAAGAAGGCTGATCCATTTTATGTCGAGATCGAAAATATTATAGGCCAATGGCACGATAAACAAATGCTCTTGCCTATTCTCAGGAAAAGCAAAGCCGCTGATGAGGTAACCGCCCTCGTGGCTGCCAGTAAGGAGGACTTGGTCAAGTTGAAAATGTTGGCATCACGTCATTACAGTCCCTCGCTCAATGTAAATGATTGAACAAAATAGGCCTCAAGCTATGAAAGCTAAACAAGCTACAAAACTTGTCGGGATGGGTTTTTTGACATGGCTAATCCCATTTGCTGTTTCATTCTTATTTTATAAACCAGGCGGTGAGCTTACAATTCCTTACGACTTATTCAAGTCAATAATGATGGTCACAGCATCAGGTACTGGTTGTTACTTCCTTTTTCGGTATTTTACATTTATTGATGTCGGATTTATTATACATGGTGTAATCGTGGGCCTTTCCTGGTTTCTCATCAATATTATTCTGGATACGATTGTTCTGCTTCCCATCATGAAAGTAAGTTTCCATGAATACTTTATATCGATTGGCTTACGTTACACGATTATTCCTGCCCTGAGTATTTCAATGGGATACTTACTGAAAAATAAAGTAAAACAATAATTACTAAAAGCTGAGCGGTCAGGCCATCTGCGATTAATTTTCAAGTGGAATTCGATTGGTTCGGGACGACAAATTACATTCACAGCGTAAAATTGCCAATATTAACATATGGGGGTATGAGATAACGCTAACTCAAGTCATGGATTGATGATCGTAATCAGTATTTTACATGACATCCATCATCCTCTCACCCGTAACCTTCTCTCTATCTTTAAACATCCTGAATTAAATTGTGAGTATGAATTCGAAATTTTTCGAAATGCCCGTCAGGCTGTTTGTATTAAGCATTTTTTTGGTGGTCACCATCTTTGTGTTAGAGGTGACAATGCCTTTTCACACCCTCATTACAGTAGGTTATGTGATTATCGTCCTCTACATGTTACAGTTTCCCCAACAGAGCAATTATGCGACCGCCTTGGGAATTTTTACAACGATCTTAATTACACTTGGCTATTTTTTAAAAGCTTCAGAGTTCAAAAATGAGTTGACTGTACCCGTGAATCGCGGACTGGCTGTTCTTGCCATTTGGTTGGCCGTATATTTTAGTTTACGCTTTAAAAAACTTCTTGATGCCGAAGTCAGACATAAAGAGCAGTTAAATGCGGTGTTCAATAATGCTACTGAAGGTATTTTGATTGTAAACACAGCCGGTGAAATTATATTGATCAATACGTTTGCTGAGCAATTATTTGGATATCATGAGAGGGAACTTCTTGGGGTAAAGGTAGAGAATTTGGTGCCGGCCCGTTTACGTTCCTCCCACTACAGCCATCGGCAAACTTTCATGGCCACACCTAAAAATAGGCCCATGGAAACAGGGAAGGAATTGATAGCACTGCGTAAAGATGGTTCCGAATTTCCTGCGGAAATTAGCTTGGGTCACTTCAATAATCTTGAGGGCACCTTTGCTGTAGCATTCATTCTTGACTTGACAGAAAGGAAAAAGGCGCTTGAAAATATTAACCATGAACAACAACTGGCACAAACCTATTTTGAATTAGCTCCCGTTCTTTTCGTTGCCTTGGACAAGTTCGGAACAGTCATTTCCATTAACAATTATGGGAGCCAACTCCTTGGTTATCCAAAGGAAGAAGTAATTGGTCAAAATTGGTTCAAAACATTCCAGAGTGCAGAGACTCAAGAAGAGGTATTTGACTATTTCAATAAAATTATTGAGAACTCTTTTGTTGAATTACGACACGAAAACACAGTGATTAACAATCGAGGAGAAGAAATTGAGATGAGCTGGAGAAATATCCTCCTCAAGGATGTGCAGGGACATCCCCTGGTAGTTCTTGGTGCCGGTACCGATATTACCGATCGGAAAAAACAAGAGAAATTAGCCATTGAACATCATACCTCCATTCAAAATCTGAACGATAAACTCGAGATTAAAATCAGAAAGAGGACCTCTGAGTTGAAGGAAGCCGTACTAAAACTGGAAGCTGTTAATAAAGAATTAGAAAAAAACCATCAATTATTTACAGCCATCATGCATCATTTCCCAGACAGTGTAGTCGGTGTTCTGAACAAAGACCTAAAATACATTTTTGCGGATGGCCAGGAGCTTCAAAACATTGGTTTGATAAAAAAAGATAATGCAGGCGAGCGCGTATTCAACAATATCCACCCCGCCTTATCGCAGGAAGCAGAGGAAAAACTCAAAGCGGTATTTAATGGCACAAAAGTTTCCTATGATGTGGAGATAGCGGAAAAGGCCTATACCGTCAGTTCAGTGCCTCTTTCAGACGATCATAATCAAATCAATGAAATTCTCGTTGTTATTAAAAACATTAGCACTCAAAAGAGGATCGAGAAAGATTTGATGAATTCCTTTCAAAGAGAAAGGGAGTTAAATGAACTGAAATCTCAGTTTGTGACGATGGCCTCGCATGAATTCAGAACACCCTTGACAACAATTCTTTCATCTGCTTTCTTATTGGAAAACTACACCGGCAAAGAACTGGATGATAACAAATCAACACACTTAGGAAAAATAAAGAAATCTGTCAATAATCTCATCGAACTCCTCAACGACTTTATCTCATTGGGTAAACTGGAAGAAGGAAGAATTAAAGTCGTGTATTCAAAAATTAATATACGGGAATTTTTGGAGGAATTAATTCCTGAAATGGAGTTGGTCCGTAAAGGCAATCAAATAATACGCTGTGAATACGGTGGTGAGGAAATGCATGTACTGTCAGACAAACAATTACTGCGAAGCATACTTTTAAATTTGATCAGCAATGCCATTAAGTACTCTTCCATAGAATCTGAAATTAAGTTGCATGCCGTTGTCTCTGAAAAAGAGTTGACAATTGATGTGACCGATTTCGGAATTGGTATTCCACCTGAAGAACACCGTCATATTTTTAAGCGGTTTTATCGTGCTGAAAATGTAGCTAACATTGAGGGGACGGGTCTTGGCCTGAATATTATCAGAAAATATGTACGACTTCTGAAAGGGAAAATTGAATTTCAAAGTAAACTAAATGAAGGAACCACTTTCAAGGTAACGCTTCCTTTGGTTAACGAAGAGTTTGAAAAATTATCTTAAAAACCACATAATATGTACACTATATTGGTTATTGAAGACAACCAGGAAATGGCTGAAAATATTTCGGCTATACTACAGCTGGCTAAATATTCCGTTTTAACGGCCGCCAATGGAAAAATTGGAGTTGAGGCAGCTCAGCAATATCACCCCGACCTGGTGCTGTGCGACATCATGATGCCGGAGTTGGATGGCTATGGAGTTTTGCATGTATTAGGCCAAGATCCCGATACTGCCAACATTCCTTTTATTTTTCTTACTGCGAAAGCTGACAAAAGCGACTTCCGGGCAGGAATGAACATGGGCGCAGATGACTATATAACAAAACCTTTCGATGGTTTTGATCTACTGAAAGTAGTAGAAATGCGGTTGAAGAAGAATTCGCTTATGAAATCATCCTATAAAAATGACTTAGAGGGCGTCAATCTTTTTTTCAATCAGGCTAAAGAGCTTAAGGAATTCCAAAAGCTTTCAGAAAAAAGACATCTGCGCATCTGCCATAGAAAAGAATTTCTATTCATGGAGGGTCAAACCCTCAACGATGTTTATTTTATAAATAAGGGAAAAGTAAAAACCTATAAATCGAATGCTGATGGCAAAGAGTTGATTACTGGCATTCATACGCAAGGCGATTTTATCGGTTATGTTTCCATACTAGAAGACTCCCCAAGCCATGAAACTGCGACTGTATTAGAAGAAACTGAAATTGCGATCATACCCAAACAGGATTTTCTTGCGCTGTTATATTCCAGTAAAGATGTGGCTCATAAATTCATAAAACTTCTTTCCAACAACCTGGCCGAATCGGAAAGCCGGTTGCTGGATTTGGCCTACCAATCTGTAAGGCAACGTGTGGCTGGCACATTACTAAGATTGAAGGCAAGCCACGGAGCAGATGCTACTAAGGAGTTGATTACGATTGCCAGAAAAGACATTTCCAATATCGTTGGCACGGCTACTGAATCTCTTAATCGGACATTGGCCGACTTCAAAGACGAAGGAATGATTGATCTTATTAATGAAGGAATAAAAATTATGGACGCTGCTAAACTAGAAAAAGTGATGCGCCTCTAGAAAGAGATCTGATTTTACTGTCGCTTTTTAAAGTAAAATGTGAATAAAAAAAACATGGCCCTGAAAGCGTAATAGGCTCCTTGTTGTAATATTCTTTTTATATAGCTCACATGTTTGATATGCTCATCTGTTACTCGCAAACAATCATGAACCATGATGTTGCTCAATGAAACTCCAACTTGTTTAGCAAATACATGATCATCAATTGCCAGGTTAAGCTCAATGCTCGCATAGGCGCTGATATTATTTACATTATAAGATCCTACCGTTGCCCACTTTCCATCGTACATCGCCATTTTCCCGTGAAGCACACTTTTTTGATATTCATAAATCTCGATTCCATTCTTAACTAGCCACCGATACATGTAACGTTCGGCATACTTTGCCAATGCCACATCCGATGGGCCTGCCAATATCAATTGCACTTTTACGCCTCGTTTAACGGCACGTTTTAGTTCCGTTCTGAACTGATCGTTTGGCAGGAAGTAAGCTGACAGGATGATAATATTCTCCCTCGCTTGACGAAACATGGCAAGGTAACTTCGTGTAATCTCTCTCTTTCCACGTACCCAGTCATTGATTCGCACAGAAACCTGGTGGCTATTACGAACAAAAGAAGAATTACTTTTTTTATTCACAAAACTTTTGAAGCTGGCCCGCTTAACTCGAGCGTGACATATTTTGGTCAATTGCTCTGCTACTTCCCCTTCCGCATACACCGCCCAATCCAGCCACGCTGTGTGATCAGGCATGTCATTATAGCGGTCGCTGATGTTGATGCCTCCCACAAGTGAATATTTAGAATCTATTGCAACCACCTTGTGATGAAGTCTTCTGCCCAGGTAGAAATACCTACTTTTTAAAAGCGGGTCGAACATTCTAAAATTGACACCGGCCTCAACCATACTTTTAATGAATGCCTTGCCAAGGTTGCCTGAGGCATACCCATCGACTAACAAAAATACCTGTACCTGGCGCTGGGCGGCTGCTTTCAGCTCATTAGCTACCTCTGTACCTGTTTGGTCTTCTTCAAAAATATAGGTCTGAATGTAAATGGTGTGGTGCGCCTTTCTGATGAGTTGTTTTAATAAACCAAAGTATTCCATTCCACCATGGATCAAGTTGACTTTATCAACCGCTAAATCAACAGATGTTTCCAAAGATCGAGTCGCTATATTCATGACACCAAAAAGCTACTTATGAAAAACAAAGATGGGATAGTTTGCGGTAGAGCTTAATGCTTTGATTACACTTTTATGAAAGATTGATTCGATGATACCGTGATGAATGGAACAAAGTGCCAGCGAATCTATCTCGTTTCGCAGTACATAACTGTTGATGCTGTCAATCACGTTGTCAGAATAAATAGTATCAAATTGAATATTCGCTAACTCCGTAACCTGTTCGATGCTTCGTTGGATTTCCTTTGAATTTACTTCAGCTTCTACTGTATAATGTTGCTTCACTTGCAGTACCGTAATCCTTGCCTCCAATAGCTTTGCCCATTCCGTTACCTGTTCCATCGGTAGTGTGTTCTCATGTTCGTAGTCAAACGCAAAGACGATATGCGAAATATCCCGGAAGACGCACCCATTTGGAATCAACAGGATTGGTGTAGATGAATCTTTGGCAACCTGATAAGAGCGACTACCAAAGAAGAATTCATAATTATCATCAGCACCATTGGTGCCCATTATCATCAAGTCAAAGTCTTTTGAATGCTGAGCAATGATGTCCGTCAGTTTTTTATTGGATGGTTCTACTTCGGATAAACAAGTAATCTTGAACATTTTCATGACTTGATAACTCTGCTCCTCAAGGCGTCCATTAATTGGCTCTGTCGCCAAAAATTTTCCTTTAATTACTTCCACTGGAGGTAGTGAAAAAACTGACTGAATATTCAATAAGGTAAGTTCAGCTCCCACTTTCTTACAAACATTGGCCGCAAAGCCAATAGCTTGATTTGCGGTTTCGGAAAAATCCGTTGGACATAGTATCTTTTTCATAGCTGATCCATTAGTTTCACTGTTCAAATCCGTTTTCTTCTCTCCATTCTATGTTTACTGAAACATAACTGAATATGGAAGCAGATTTTTCGAGCATCATTGACAATTCACTTTATGAATAAATCAAACTTACCCAACAGAAAATATCTAAAGTATGAGTAATATCACTACCATCAATGATTTTCATCAAGTTAACGAAAGAACACTTCTGAAATAAACCTCTCTGGATGAGATTTGGGCTCACTGTGTATTTCAAATGTTTTTGTGTATTATTTTTTATGTACTATGATAGTTGTCATTGAGAACGCTTTGCTCTACATTCAAATTGGCTAGGAAATTTTTCATCCCTGTTATTGATCATCGTTACAAATCGGCAGCATTTTAGAAAGCTGCGCCAGGCTATGGAGAATTTCACCTTGTCAGCATTGAATACAACGTGATTGAATTTATGGAATAAGGTAAGAATATGAAAAAGCCAATTTCAAAACTTAATCGCGAATGGCACCTGGCTTATCCCATGTCTAAAAATGCCACACTGGAACAACGCTTAGATTGGCATATAGAGCATAAAAAAAATTGTGCATGCAGAGTATTCCCGATAAATTGAAACGGGAAATGAAGAAACGATTGGGGTGAGAAAAGCGAATACAGGCTAAAATTATTGTCTATCTTCCTTGCTTGAAAAGTACAGCCCTCATCAGCCGCACCGTTTGGACGCTCTCCCTGGTAAGCATGTTCACCGATATTTCCAGCGAGATGCTCTATCCCATCATGCCGGTGTTTCTCAGAAGCATAGGATTTTCTGTTTTACTCATCGGGTTGTTGGAAGGTCTTGCCGAAGCAACAGCTGGACTGAGTAAAGGATATTTTGGGAAACTATCCGATGCACGCGGAAAACGTTTGCCCTTTGTTCAATTCGGGTATTCACTCAGCGCCATTTCGAAACCGTTGATGGCTGTTACGGTCTTTCCGCTGTGGATATTTTTTGCGCGAACACTTGATCGATTAGGCAAAGGCATTCGCACGGGCGCCCGTGATGCTATCTTATCTGCAGAGGCTACACCCGAAACCAAAGCGCGCGTTTTTGGGTTTCATCGGGCATTGGATACTGCCGGGGCATTCATCGGTCCTTCTGCCGCTTTACTCTTTCTCTATTTTTATCCTGGTCAATATAACACGCTGTTTCTTGTAGCGTTTATTCCCGGAATGGTATCTGTGCTTCTAAGTTTGATACTTAAGGGGCCTGAACGTGTTATCGAAAAACGAGCTGGAGTTACGTTCTTTTCGTTTATTAAGTATTGGAAAATGGCGCCACTCACCTATCGCAAGGTTGTCGGGGGACTTCTGGTTTTTGCACTCATTAACAGTTCGGATGTTTTTCTCCTATTGAAAGTGAAAGAAGCAGGACTAGAGGACGTTCAGGTAATTGGTGTATACATTTTTTACAATCTCATTTATTCATTATTTGCTTACCCTGCAGGAATGTTAGCTGACCGATGGGGAATCCGCACAACCCTGGTTGTCGGTTTGCTGATCTTTAGTTGTGTCTATATCGGAATGTCTAAAGATGGAAACATGATTTGGTTTGGTTTTCTATTCTTCTTATATGGAATTTATGCTGCCTGCACCGAGGGCATCACCAAAACATGGATTACCAACATCTGCGAGCCTAAGGATACTGCCACTGCCATTGGAACGTACACTGCCTTTCAAAGTATCTGTACACTCATAGCCAGTGCTGCAGCAGGATGGATCTGGTATTCCTGGGGTGATTCCTCACTTTTTCTTTTCACAGGGATTATGGCTCTACTGGTTTGTATTTATTTTGTGTTAGTGAAAATCGAAGCGGTCCATTGATTGGGTTTTCTTATGGCTTTTCAATCAACCGATAGAAGGTTTACAATCTACAACAAGACCATACTTTGCGATACTGGCTATCTCAGCAGCAGCTTTCGCGTGTTTTCATAATACCCGCGGTTTTCATCAAATCGTGTGGACCCAAAGATGGTTACACACGGCCTACAAAAATGGATTGCCTTGAAATCTCCAACAAACTAAATTAACCCTTATGGTAAACTTGAATTCTTCCCAACGTAATGGAGGCCATGAAAGAATTTAAATTCTGATTTTACTACCGGCATAAAAGGAAGAATACCAAGTACAAATTTTGATTTCTGAAATTTACCTTGAGAAATTAATCAAATAACTTTTTCTTTGATCCTTCCTGACTAAGGGCAGAGGCTTCGTTTACAATTAACGTGTGTCGTTCAACAGGAATTCCTATTTCCTTCAGTCGTTTTTTAGCAAAGATAATTTCAGTACATAATACCAATCCTGCATCCATCAAATTTGCCTTCTCTTTTTGCGAAAGTGTAGTAAGGCACGTAATGGGATAGAGACCGGCTTGATCAATACTTTCCCGCAAACCTTTGCCTTCAGGATAATCCCACCCTACCAAATTCAATCCCGAACATGTTGCGTATTGTGTGGCATCAAAAGAGAACCGCGTATTCGTTACAATCCAACTCAGGTAATTTCCGTTCTCAGGAATGTTCTCTATAATATCCCTAAAGCGAGAGTGGACATATAAGGGAACTTTGACATCGCAGAATGTCCCTTGCAAATTATGATACTTGCATTCAATCACTTTTCGTACTCCATCTATCTCCGCCAAAATATCGACTTCATGATTTACGCAACGACCCTTCATAATCAGGTTTAGCTCTACAGTATGTCCCTGCCATTTAAATAACTCACTGATGTATTTCTCAAATGGAAACCCTGTGGGTCCCAATTCCATAATCGCTTTTTTTAACTTATACCTGGAAGCTGCCGGTTTATGTTTCTTCCGTAAGATGCTAAACGCCAACTGGTAAATCCTCTTCGTAGTCATCTCGTTTTTTAAGTTCGCTTGTATCTCTTTTACCACCTCTTCAATGACATCGCCAGTAGCACCAGATCTCATCAGTGATGCGCGCAACTTCTGAACAGAGAAGATAGCTCTTTCGCCCGAAGCCTTAATGACCTTGACTCTTGATTTCATAAGTAAGCATATTCCCCTTTGTGCTTCAAGTAAGAAAGTGAAACTGCTTTGGTATTAAACTTAACAAATACAAATGGCTATTTACATAATTGGTGTCGTGAGAATAATCACTTAGCCTGATGATTTTCGTCACGATCTATTTGCCTAACGTTTTGCATCTTTCCATTGCATAATAGTATAACATAGTAGCATTATGAAAACAATACTCTGCCCAATTGATTTCTCTGAAGCTTCTAAAAACGGAATGGAATATGCTTCTCACCTGGCAAAAGCGTTAACCGCCAGCCTTACTTTGCTTTATATTCGCGTATCCATCTGGCCAGAAGCCGTTCAACTCGAAAGAGAGGTACTCGAAAGCAATGAAGCAGTCCAGTCTCAACTTTCACTTTTCGCTACCGAAGTTCAAAAAGAGTTTGGCATTGACTGCAGGTACCATATCCTGCAAACTACTGATACATTTGAAGAAGCGGTTGCCTCCCATGCCAGTCAATTTGACTTGGTTGTGTTGGGGACAAATGGAGCTGATAATTTCTATCAATATGTATTTGGTACCAATTCTTTTCATGTAATAGAAAAATCCAAATGCCCGGTCGTGATAGTACCCAAGGGATGCGCCTACATGCCGATAAACCTTATGGTATATGCTTACGATCCGGAAACAAATCCTATCTTTTTAATTGAGCAACTCAAAAAATTAGCAGTCCCGCTTAGAACAGAAGTTAAAGTGCTACACATCGCTGAAGAAAACCCCTCCTCTGAGATTAAAAAGAAAATGGAAATATTGCATGATGCTGTAAAAGCGAGGGAGTCTAAGAATATTTCATTGAGTTTCGACTTCAGCTACTCTGATGAGGTAGCGCAGGCATTGGATACCTACATCAAAATTAATGCTGCAAATATGCTGGCTTTGTCATTTCATAATCGATCGCTTATGGAAAGACTCTTTAGTGAAAATATAGTGAAACAAATCAGCATGGTAGCAGAGTATCCCGTATTCGTCTTTTGGCGCTGATTCTTTTTCTTTAGTCCATAATGCTTCAAAACTTAATCCTCAACCTGTTTGAATTGATCAATAGAAAACTAACATGGAATTCATTGATTACTATAAAATACTGGAGTTGAATAAGAACGCCATTGATAGCGATATTAAAAAAGCATATCGTAAAATGGCCAGAAAGTATCACCCGGATCTAAATCCAAATGATACTGTTTCAAAAATTAAATTTCAACAAATCAATGAAGCAAATGAGGTATTGAGTGATCCCGAAAAAAGAAAGAAATACGATCAATACGGGAAGGACTGGAAAAACGCGCAAGAGGCAAACCAATATCAAAAGGAAAGAACTAGTCAACAAACCTGGAAAAATGCGAGAGGTTCTGGGCAGGGATTCACAGATAATTTTTCAGAGCATGATTTTTCAGATTTCTTTGAATCGATGTTTGGTGGTCATTCAGGCGGCAGACGAGACAGCCAGGTTAAATACAGAGGACAGGATGCGAATGCCCAGCTTCATCTTGACTTAAAAGATGTTTACACCACGCATAAACAAACACTTATCGTCAACAATAAGAATATCAGACTTACTATTCCTGCGGGTGTAGAACATGGACAAACCATAAGAATTCCAGGGCATGGTGGAGAAGGAGTAAACGGTGGCCCGAATGGAGACTTGTACATCACTTTTTCGATCACTAATTCCACAAGGTTCAAGAGAGAAGGCAACAATCTCTATACAGATACTGAATTAGATTTGTACACCGCCATCTTAGGAGGTGAAATTACCATCGATACTTTTGATGGAAAAGTTAAGATGATGGTCAGGCCAGAAACGCAAAATGGAGCGAAGGTAAAACTCAAAGGAAAAGGATTCCCGGTTTATAAAAAGGAAGGGGAGTTTGGAGACTTGATCATTACCTGGCAAATCAAGATTCCAACCCATATAAGCGAAAAGGAGAAAGACTTGTTTAAAGAACTTTCAAGAGTTGTTGCTTATGGAAAATGAACAATTAATCCCGATTGAACAGTTCTGTGAGTATTACCAGGTTGAGTTCGCTTTTATTCACTCACTGTCAGAGTTTGGATTAGTTGAGATCGCATCAATTGAAGAAAAGGAATATTTGCATCATGAGCAAATCAAGGATATTGAAAAATTGATACGCCTGCATTATGATCTCGAAATTAATCTTGAAGGAATTGATGTTATTTCTCACCTCCTTCAAAAGGTTGAAAGTATGCGGATCGAATTGAATGACTTAAAAAATAAATTGAGGTTTTATGAAAGTTAATAAGGATATCATTAATTTAAACCTCAAACAGCGTAAGAGTTGAAGTGCCTTATGGAGTGTGAGACCATACTATAAAGCGATCCTTCATATCTTCTGGAAGTACAGCGACAATGTCGTGCAATTCGCCAGCGGATACATAATCCGCCATGGTTTTGACTACCGCTTCAATAGCTTCCAGCGCATCTGATACACCTGAGAAATCTCTCCATGCCGATTTACCGTCTTCCTTTATGACCTCTTCACTTAATTCATGTAAGGTCTTAACCTTGACATGAGAACGAGCAGGTTGCCATCCTTCTATATACAATGCTTTGATGACCATAGGCAATTGAGCGAGTAACTGAAATGATTCTTCCATGGTAAGTCTGTTCCGTAATGCATGAAGTACACAACGCAATACTCGCCCTGCCCGATCGGTGTTTTCTTCATCATTAAGTCGTACTGCTAAACGATTAATAAATTCATTACCCTTAGCAGCATGCTTTTCAAAGTTAAGTGCCATAGCATATTCGGTTTAGTGGTTATGTATCTTATTCAAGTTCATCCTCTTCTATATAATTATCCACTGATGTGGTGGCTTTCTGATTAAGCTTAGCCTTATGCTTCTTAATTTGACTTTCTAAATTCTGACAAACCTTCTCTGCAGCAACTTCAAAGCTCTCCGCAAGCTCTTTGGCAAATAGATCATTGCCGGGCACAACTAAAGTTGCTTCAACCAAAAAGTTGTCACGTTTTTCGTTCCTTTCCTTTTTGAGCAAAATGTTACATCGCTCGATTCGATCAAACAGTTTATCAAATCTTTCAAATTTTTCCTCAACGGCTCGTTGCGTTTTTGGATTTAACTTTTTAATGTGCGGTGTCTGAGTAATAATATTCATATGTAAGCGAGTTATATTCCAAGATACATTTTAACTACTCCATTGCTAATTATAGATCCTTTTCATTAACCACCCCAAAATACTTTCTTACAAAGGCATGCTGCTGGTTCTCTGTCATTTTATCAGTTTGCTTCACTTCTATTTTGGTTTTACTAAGACCCAGTTTCTTTACTAAGCTATTAAGTAACTCTACTTTTGCTTCCGTTGGACCAAAGAGGAGTACGTGTTCATATTTCATAATCACCTTGGTTAATTTCTTAAAGTATTCGGATTGCAGGTGTTGCTCCTTGTTGTGTATCATGATTTCGTTTCTGCCAAAACCGTACACTTTTTCCTCGCTAAGCGGCTTTAATTCAATCGTCTTCGTCATCATTGGATCACCCGTAAATTCCATTAAATGAGCGTTTGCATGATCCATCCAAACACCTAATTTTTTAGAAGTTGTCATAGCACATTACCATTTTTAATTGCCTTAAACATAAGTTCAAAAAATGATATCCTCGATGATCCATGCTGTTCATTGAAACGACTTTGCTCATCTCAACACAATTTAGTGTTGTCACTTTCTACTTGCATAGGTCCAAATAGGGCAGTCCACATGATTTACCACATCTTCTGCTACACTGCCTCCGAATAAATGCGCTAATCCTCTGCGTCCATGCGTGCCCATAGCAATCATGTCCGCTTTTGTTTCATGTGCAAAATTTATGATGCCGTCTTGCTCATAAAAATCATTTCGCGTATTAAGCGTATAATCCTTCAGTTTATTTTCAATCGCAAACTCCTTCATCATATCCATTTGATCTTTCGTTCTGTTCATGTTGAACGGGGTATTTACCAATAATAGATGAAGCGTAGCCGAGAAAAAAGACTGCAATTCAGTTAGGCGACTGATCAAATCAATTTGGTCAGTTTGAAGTGTAGTTGGAAATACAACGTTTTTAATTTGATTCAACTCAAATGACTTTCGAACAGCCAATACAGGTGAATTGGAAAAGCGAACAATCTTTTCAGTATTGGAGCCTACCCAATATTCTTTTAATCCTGTTGCTCCATGGGTTCCCATGACAACCAGATCAATCTTATAATCTCCAATGAATTGTCGAATAGTAAGCGTAATTGGTCCTTGCAAGGTTGTAAAATTGACCAAGTCTTTTCTCGGATGCGTGCTCTTCATTCTTTCGAAATTATTCCTCGCTTCCTCCGCCAGGTCTTTCAAAATCTGGGGATCGAAGTAATACATCGGAGAACCAAATGAGGTTTCGTAAGCGAATGGCAAATCGATTACCTTTAAGACCCACACTTCTGCATTAGTTCTGGCAGCGATATTCATAGCGAAGCTATAGGCTTGCAGGGCTGGCTCAGAGAAATCGCATGGTACAAGAATTTTTTTCATGGTGGATTAACTTTTATGAAAAATAGCAAATGGATACCAGCCAGTCCATGATGAATGTCGACTATTCTTATGAGCATTGTCATGGAAGAAACATCAGCTACCTTACATCATTACAAAGGTAATTTCGGCTATTTCATACCTACGAAATCCTGAAGATTAAAGGTGCTATTTCAACAAACGCTAAAATAAATAGCCATGCTGTTCAGATAGATATTTTCTGAAATGAGTTTCTATTTAAGAGAACTGCCAAAATACGAATGCATCAGCAATAAATATTTTTTAACTTCATTCAATGCCTTACTTCGGTGCCCGTCATCTTGAGTGCTTCTTGCCCTGAGGCTATTTACTTTTGCGCGCACATTTGCCCTATACCCTTTGTAATAAATGAAAAGGCCTCTTTCTGCCTCTGTTTCCATAGATGGAAACAACTTGTTGTAATAGGTGATAAGTACATCAGATAGATCTCCCCTGGCAATGGCATCCAGATCCATACAAAGAAACGCCACTTCGTTTAACACGTCTATTTGGCGGTACTCATCATTAAATTCTATGCAGTCGAAGATGACTGGTTCTGGCAACAGAAAAATATTTCTGGAGTGCAGATCACCATGTCCATCTCTAAAAAAACCGTTCACTAATCTGGATTGAAGGAGGTCCTTATTTTTGTCGATGAAAAGATTTGATTTTTCAATTCCACGGTTGATAAGGTCTGCATAGTAATCTCCCAGGGTCTCACGTAAATATTCTAATTCCCCATACAGGTCATTAAATTTTTGCTGAACACCTAATGGGTTAGTGTCTTTTACTATTGATGTCTGTTTATGAAAGTTAGAAATTACTTCCGCCAGTTTATGCATGTCTTGTTGGGTTACTTTACCTTCCTGAAGCAAGACATCCATTTGTTTTTTACGGTCCTGCCTCCTCATTTGGATGACAAAGTCAATTATTTCCCCATCAAATTCTCCAATCGCCAAACCTTTGGAAGTTTGCTTCAGGGGCAGTACTGCCAGGTACATATTTGATGTGAGTCGTTGATTTAGTTGTATTTCCCGGTTGCAAAAATAAAGTCGTTTCTCGATAGTTGAAAAATCTATAAATGAATAGGAAATGGGTTTTTTGAGTTTGAACACAAATTCTTCACAAATAAGGACCCAGGAGATATGAGTTTCCACCAGTTCAGGCGTGTGACAAGTGCAGGGAAATCTGCCATCCCGAATTAATGAGTTTACTCCACTATTTGTCATGACGGTATAAGTAATCTTCAGCCTCCTTCATCATCTTCTCAATGTTTTCATTTGTGGAATTTATAATCAGATGATGTTCTCTCATGGGCTCCCATTCGTTTTTTATTTTTTTATATATGTTTAGGTCAGCCTCGCTCAGTATTCTTGGCTTTGCCAAACGAGCACGAATAGAATTTTCATCAGCAATCACCTCAATAAATTGGATGGCATCCTTCCCACCCACTTCATTCTGAAATTTTCTTCGAATGGTCTTCTTGTAAAAGGTGCCATCCAGCACCAAGTCTATTTTTTTTTCGACAGCTTCCCTAGTTTTCTCCAACATAACATCGTACACTGTCATTTTCTCCTTTGTGGAATACGTCCGGTTGGCATACATCTCCCTCCTTACTTGGTCGGTATTCAGGTATTTCGCATTCAGACTATTCGCCAGATGGAAGGCGAAAAAACTTTTACCTGAGCCAGGTAAGCCAAAAACAATTATGATCATACTTGAAATGTCTTTACAAATCTGAAAGCTTTATACCACCATCAACTTCTAAAGGTTTAACCTGATCCCTGTTAGTGCCCACTTTCAGTAGATACCCAATAACAAGAAGTGCTAATCCTACAGATCCTAAGATGACATGAAGAAAATAGATGGTTTGCCGCAGCTTAACTTGTATTAAAATCCAACCCATAAGGATTACTCCTTGCATCATCACCAACCATGCTGAATTTCGATATCTAAGAACAACGGCAATACAAACAATAATGCTAAACAAGCCATTGGCTACAAAAAGTATAATTCCGGGTATTAGATAATTCTGAAACGAGGTATGCTGTAACCAATCTAAAGACAACTGCAGGCTGCTACCATCCGGATGAAGGATAAGGTTACCTCCACCATAAAGAGTACCAATTCCATTAAATAGCAAAAGTAGTGAGGCTATAATTCGTAATAATACCTTCGTCACAGTTTGAATTTTTATTGACTCCAGTAAGTCTGATCTTCCTTGCTATCAATCTTCTTTTATTGATTGATCATTCCCAAGTATAGTCGCTCAATCAATAGGCCATGTTATAGTTTCCTTTCGAATTTTCCAGCAACCGCTTGACTTCTTCATCAGTTACCTTTGGCAGGACCTCGTAAAAAGTTTCCACGTGAGCTGTATTTGGGGCGATCATCAGGCAACTGATCTCACAACACTCCCGGTCCAACCTTCTTCTGACCGCAGTTGATACAACGGGAGATGCCACAATTATTTTTCTGGGTTGATGATTACGAATGCTCCTCAGGCAGGCAAGAATTTGATTTTCATAGGTCAATTTATCATCCACCAATATTACAATTTTGTCCTTCACATCAATCGGCTCTTCATTGCCTCTATAAAATTTGTACTGATTGTGTAGGTTAAATTTTATCATGGAAGTCTGGTGATAAATGTAATCCTGGGGAATGTGACTGTTATTCTCTATTAAATCCAGACCGTCCAAACTCACTGAACCTATAGTCAAATGGCTGTGGGCTGGATCTTTTATTTGCTTGGAAGAAATAATGTCAAGGGGTAAATGCAAGGAATTAGCCAGATGATAACCGATCGGAACTCCTCCCCGTGAAATGGCTACAATAACCGCATCAGAGTCTTTATACTCATCAAGTATTTCGGCTAATAAACGCGCACCATGTTTTCGATCGTGAAACATATCCTCCATTAATAATGCAAATATGCGAACTACAGATATCAGTTACTATGATGGCCGTTACCAAAATTGATGACAAAAATCAGCCGTTTGAATTAGCGGGGCTTGGCTGCCTTTTTGATAGAATCTTGCTTCAATTTTTCCAACTCTTTCTCTTGATTTTTAAAATACTTTCGGAAGAGGAAGTTGTGTCTCATGGCTTCCATATTTTGATCAAAGTGAGATGTGGCCTCCTGGATATTGTTCATGCTTTTCTGTAAATCCCTGGCAAATGTTGTATCGCTCATCAAAACACCAGCGCCACCCTCTCCCTTCTTAATCTTTTCTGTCAATAACTTTATGTCAGCCGTAACCTGCAATGCTTTTTCGCTGGCTTCCTCGATCTGCTGAATGCTGGTTTTTAGTGTTTCCGCTGAAACAGTATCGTATAGCAAGGATCCCGCTAATCCCTTTTCATTCTTCAAATCCAACAATAGATAGTTGAGATCCCTGGTAAAGGTTTCCGTGTTTTTCGTGGCTACCCGTATATTAGAAATGGACTGCTTAACTTCTATTGCCAATGTAGTGTCCATTAAAAGACTCCATACAGAATTACTATTGTTCACTTTTTGAGTGATCTTATATAGGTTGCTGGAGATCTGATACAGATTGTCGTTGGTCTTATCTAATGTGCGTAGCATGGCATCCGTCTCCACCGGTTTAAGCGAAGGGAGCATATCGCCTTCTTCGATTATTTCACCGGAGGTAATGTTCAGGTTGCTGATATTTACCAGTTTGTTACCCATGAGGCCATCGGTTCCGACAGACGCAACTGAATTTTTCTTAATGAACGGATGTATCCTATTTTCAATAATCATGGTCACTCTAACAGATGTGTCGCTTATGATCTCTACTTCTTTGATGGTACCAACATCTATCCCGGAGAACCGTACGTTATTACCTTTCATCAACCCATTCACATTATAAAAGACGGCACTTACCTCAAAGGTTTTACTAAATAAATTTCGGTTGCTACCGATCAGATAGAGTGTGGCAATCAGAAACGCCAAGCCTATCATGACAAACAAGCCTAATTGCATATTGTTGGAAGTGACCTTTTTCATAATTGGGATTTAATCGAAAAAGAGTTTAACTTTTTGGTCTTTGTTTTTTTTTAGCTCTTCGTATGTGCCTGTTGCATAACAAACGCCATCAATGAGCATCACTACCCGGTCTGAAGCAATGCTCACGCATTGTAAGTCATGTGAGATAATGATCGAAGACGTTTGGTATTTCTGTTGGATGTCAATCATTAGTTGAATAATTTCTTTTGCCGTAATAGGGTCAAGTCCCGTGGTCGGTTCATCATATAGGATGATGTCGGGTTTTAAAATCAGAGTTCGGGCAAGTGCAATACGCTTTCGCATTCCACCGGATAGCTCTACCGGCATCATGTCCACCGTGTATTCCAATCCTACATTCAGCAACGCCTCAATGACCAACTCTTCCGTCTTGACAGGACTCAAGTCTTTTTTCATCGAATGCCTTCGAAGAGGAAACTCAAGATTTTCACGGACAGTCATGGAATCATATAATGCATTACTCTGAAATAAAAAACCAATTTTCATACGTAATCGGTCAAGCGCTTCATGGTCAAGTGTGAGCACATCTTGCCCTAGTATGTGTATGGTACCTTCTTCTGGGATCATCAATCCGATAATGCACTTGATCAAAACTGATTTTCCTGATCCGGATTTACCCAACACGACTAGGTTTTCACCCTTCCTCAGGTTAAGGTTAAAGTGGTTCAGGACTATGTTGTTACCAAATGATTTAGAAAGGTTCTTTATCTCCAAAACATTTTCTTTCACTTGATCCAGTACGTTCATTTTCAAGTCAGTCCTAATAGATCGGTGATCTGAACCGCAATCAAATCAAGCACGAAAATGAGCAGTGAAGAAACCACCACTGCAGAATTCGCAGAATTACCTACCCCTTCGGTTCCTTTTGTAGAGTTATAACCTTTGTAACAGCCAATAATTCCAATAGTAAAACCAAAAAAGAAAGTCTTAATTAAAGCAGGAATAAAATCGCTATAAGATAGGGCATCAAATACCTGCCACCAGTATAAACTCCAGCTCACCGATCCCTTTATGTTAACGCCTAAGTACGTTCCGTATAGAGCAATTGCATTTGCCCACAGGGAAAGGATAGGCAGCATTAGCGTGGTGGCTAAAACCCTCGTCACTACTAAATATTTGAATGGATTAGTGCCAGACACTTCCATAGCATCAATTTGCTCAGTCACTTTCATCGAGCCAAGTTCAGCGCCTATGCTGGAGCCGATCTTACCTGCAGCAATAAGGGCAGTAATCATGGGTGATATTTCGCGCACCAGTGAAACCGACACCATGGCAGGAAGCCAGGATTCAGCGCCAAACTCCACCAGCGTTGGACGTGATTGTATGGTGAGAACAAGGCCCATTATAAAAGCGGTAATCCCAACTAAGGGGAGAGACTGGTAGCCAATAAAAAATGACTGCCTTACCATTTCCCCAAACTCATATCTGGGTTTAAACCCGTCACGAAAAAATCTTCCTACAAACCGACTAATGTCGCCAGTTTCTTCGAAAAAAAGCCGCAAGTTATTGGGTATTACCATTTGACTTGGTTCAATGACAACTTACATCACCCTTTCAATAAATTCATAAAGATCGTGACGATACTCATCATAGTTTTTAGAAAAAGACGCTACTTGTTCCATCAACTCACGATGTTCGGTAATATATTTTGTGATCCGTCCATTTTTTTCCTGAATAAGCCGAGCCAAATCTCCTTCATGTAATCTGATTTTCCTGTTGATCTCTGGTACTAGTTCACCCGAATAGTAAATCATAAGATTTTGAAAATGATCTAGTCTTTTTTTATCTTCAAGTGCTGGAAATTTCGATGAATACCGATCAAGGAATTTTTGAAGAATGTGAAGTTCTCTTTTCCAGCGTACTATTGCCGAGAGACACTCGAGACTCCTATTATGCAAGTCTACCAGGCTCGGCTGCAAATAATGACGATCTGTGGTGGAGTTGAGGGATATCATAAATTTGAATGTTAGTCCATATCAAATTACGTAAACGTCAACCCTAGTAGTGATGACAAAAGTCATCTTACCCTTTGATTGTGATCATGTAATGGCCAGCCAGATCTTACTAGCTATACATTACTGAATTTGATTTCGATCAATGAATTCTTTGAAAGCTTTCTTATAGCCATCGCTTATGGGAAGAATCGCGGCACCAATCTGCACATCCGCCTTATGAATCGTGTCTATGGCCTCTAATGCCACAATAAAAGAGTTGTGAATCCGAATGAATTTATGCGATGGTAATTGTTCTTCCAACACTTTGAGCCGCTGCAGGCTGACCACCTTTTGCTGTCGCGTGTGAATCGTGACGTAATCTTTCAATCCTTCCACATAAAGTATATCAGCATAGCGGATTTTTACCAGTTTTGTTCCATCCTTAACAAAAATAAAGTCCTGGCCCTCGGTAGAGGGAAACTTTTCCTTCTCAGGGATGAAATGCTTACCCGTTTCTAAACGTAGGCTTACTTTATCAACTGCCCGTAGAAACCGTTCCAGCGTAATTGGTTTCAATAAGTAATCCACTACATCAAAATCATAACTTTCCAACGCGTATTCAGAATAAGCTGTTGTTAAGATAACCAACGGTTTCTTCTGAAGAATTTTTAACAAGGTGATGCCGGTGATCTCTGGCATTTGAATGTCTAAAAAAAGTAAATCAACTTTTTTTTGTTTGAGGACCTCTAAAGCAGCGAGCGGGCTTGGGCATACCTCCACTAATTCCAATGACGGAACTTTCTTAACATAGTCAGTTAAAAGGTTGCGGGCGAGAGGCTCGTCATCTACGATGAGGCACGTAATGTTCACATTAACGAAATATTCAGTTGCACAAAGTAACGATCAGGTTTGTCCTCAGATAGCAATTGAAATTGGCCCGGATAACTTAATTCCAATCTACGTTTCATATTTTGCAAACCAAAACCTGATTTTTCTTCCTTAGCCGAAGCAGCTTTTGCAATCTTACTGTTCTCCACGATATAAATGCATTTTTTCTCCTTCACTTCAATGGAAATATTTACCCAAGACCCGGTGGAGTTGTTACTTACACCATGCTTGAAAGCATTTTCAAGAAATGTAATAAATATAAGGGGTGTTATCAATACATTTTCAGGATTACCTTTGATGTCAAAACGAATTGGGATTTGACTATTCAAACGTAATCGCTCCAGGCTGATATAATTTTGCATGTACTCGATCTCCTTGTTCAACGGCACGTTCTGATAATTGGAGTCATAAATCATATATCGCATCATTTGCGAAAGTTTGGCAATGACTTCAGTTGTATTTTCTGATTTAGTGTATGCGAGGTAATAGAGATTGTTTAGTGTGTTGAAAAGGAAGTGCGGGTTAATCTGTGCCTTTAAGAAATTCAGCTCAGCGGTCAGTTTCTCATTCTCAATTTCCTTCTTTTTCGCTTCAAACTCAAACCAACCTTCTGCAAATCGCAACATACCCACAAAAATGACAATGAACAGATTAGTTGTAATAATTTGTACCACAAATCTTGTTCGGTAAAGGTATTCCTCTTCATGAGTGTATCCATCAATTAAGTACCGCTCTGTATGAATTCTTATAAACATCAGTAGAGCAAAGGGAATGATGAACTCCAAGAAATATTGAAAAACCTTCTTTCTTTCCAAAAAGCGGGGTAACAAAATAAAATAATTCAAATACGAAATCAGAGCTGCAAAGCCCACTTGATCGATGACCACTGTTAACACCCGTTGCCAGTCACGCGGTTCCTCTCCACGATGATAAGAAGTTACCTGGTATAGAAAAAAAGAGAGGTAGACACACCAAAATGAAAGGTGAAGTAAAACTATCCGGTATCGTTGCAGTGACGATTGCATGAACAAATAAAAGTTAATAAACATCTAAAGGTAATTGTTCCAGTAAAATCTTGCAGAAGATCTAAACAATTTTATGCTATTCGTGTTCTTCGTTCTATAGATTTTTGACTTTAATCGATCAAACGGAAAGGTCGAATAGTTGGCCCAAGTGTCGAGTAAAAACACCTAAAGGTCTAATAACAGCACTTACCCCTAAACAAAAAGGTTTCTTTTGCAGTATTAGTAGATATGGCACTAATTAATGTCTTGAATTTGAAACCCAGATCCTAAATATTTAAAGTATAATGAAACATTTCCTTCTAGCTCTGCTAATATTTTATCCTTTTGTTTTCGCACAGGCTCAGGGAATTGGCAATGTGAAAATCTCCGGACATGTAAAAGATTCTCTCACAAGTCAAGGGGTTGAATTTGCCAACGTCATCATAATCGATCCTGCCACAAAAAAACCAATTAATGGAACAGTGTGTGATGACAAAGGAAAGTTTGTGATCACCAATGTTTCGTCAGGAACATTTACTGTTGAAATCTCTTTTATTGGGTTTGGGACAAAACGCATTGAAAATCTAATAGTAGCAGATAAAAACATTGATCTCGGATCCTACATTCTTAGCCCAAGTGTGCAGATCTTGAAAGAATTGATTGTGGAAGGTCAACGTCAACTTATTGAAGAGAAAGTGGATCGAACAATATATAATGCAGAAAACGATGCTACTACAAAAGGTGGTGATGCAACAGATGTTTTAAAAAGAGTACCCATGCTCTCAGTTGACCTTGATGGCAATGTGTCCATGCGCGGTAATCAGAATATTCGTGTGCTGATTAACAACAAGCCCTCTACTATTGCAGCTAGTAGTGTGGCGGATGCCTTAAAGCAAATTCCTGCTGAAGAAATTAAGTCAGTTGAGGTTATCACATCGCCTTCTGCGAAATACGATGCCGAAGGTTCTGCGGGTATTATCAATATCATAACAAAGAAAAATACATTACAGGGTGCCACTCTAAATGTAAATGCCGGTGCCGGTCTTCGCGGTTCCAATCTAGGGTTGAATGGAAATTATCGCAAAGGTAAAATGGGATTCTCAGTAGGTGGTTTTGGAAGAGCTGGATATAATATTCATGGCGCATTTGAAAATGAGCAAATTGCCAGAGACACATTAGGAAACCTGGTATCAACTTCTACCCAGGAAGCAGATACACGCAGTACAAATTTATTTGGTCGATACCAGCTTGGTTGGGATTACGACATTAATAAGTACAATTCTTTGACTGCCTCTGCCCGTTATGGTGTGCGAAATGGAAGCAATTACCAGGACAATTTATTTTCACAGACCTACGATCCTTCAAATACACTTACCCTAAGCACGTTGACCGATGTAAAAATAATTGATAACTCAGGCACGGTTGATTTAAGCTTGGATTACATGCGCACCTTTGAAAAACCTCAGAAAGAGTTTAGCATCTCCACTCTTTATAGCAGGAACAACCGAAATAATGATTTCACAAACACCAACTTTGGCACAGACGATATCATTGACAATCGCATAAAAAACGAAAATCAAAGCTATAATCAGGAAATAACATTGCAGGCCGATTATCAAACACCAATTACAACAAAGCAATTGGTAGAGTTTGGTGGCAAGAATATCATGCGGAAAGTTTCCAGCGACTATAAATCATTCTTAGGGATAGGTGAAGATGGCGAATTTACCGAAAGTCAAAATGCAAAAGCTTCTAACATTTTCAATTATAACCAGAATGTAACTGCGGGATATTTATCATATACCGTTAGCTTACCTAAGTCTTACAGTTTGAAAGCCGGAACGCGTTATGAGTATACCGTAATCGATGCGAATTTTGAAAACCCAACAGAGACAGAAACTACCATTCCGTCTTACGGTGTAATGGTGCCAAGCGTTAATCTATCAAAACGATTAAAAAATGGCAACACTCTAAAGGTAGCTTATAACAGAAGGATCCAAAGACCATCGATTCAATTTTTGAATCCTAATATTCAGGCTGGTAATCGATTGAATATAACAATTGGTAATCCTAATCTGGACCCAGAGTTTACCAATAACTACGAATTAGCGTATAGCACTTTCATAAAAGGTACTTCATTAAATTTTTCAACGTTTGTTAGAAACACAACGGGCTCCATTCAAAGCATCCGTGAACTAGTAGTGTTCGAGGGCAATGAAGTCATACAAACCACCTACGACAATATTGGGCAAGAGGATGCTTATGGTGGAAGTGTCTTTTCGAACGTGAATATTGGTTCAAAATTTTCACTTAATGGTGGCGCTGATTTTTACTATGCCGTGCTTGACAATCGTCTTGAAGATCCGCTTTATAAAGCCAGCAATGAAGGCTGGGTAGCCAGTGGTCGCCTTAGGGGTAACTATAACTTGTCAAAAGGATGGGGATTTCAGTTTTTTGGGTTTTTAAGAGGGCGTCAGGTGCAACTTCAGGGAACGCAAGGTGGGTTTGGAATCTATAGCCTGGGATTGAAAAAAGATTTCGCAAATAAGAAAGGAAACGTTGGTTTTGGCCTAGAGAATTTTATCAATCCAGTTATAAGAATCAAAAGCAATATAGAGTCGGTAACCATTAGTCAGTCTAGCATCAACGAACGTCAAAATTTAAGTTTTAGGGTTAACCTGAGTTACCGCTTCGGTAAAATGGGCTTTGATAATGCTCCACGCAAGCGTAAAAAATCCGTGAGCAACGATGACTTGAAAGATGATGGCGGAGATGGCGGTGGACAAGATGATGCTCAGCAAGGACAAACCCGAAATGGTTTTGCGGCAGCTGCAACCACTGCAAAAAAATCAGAAGCCAAAGACCAGAAGGCAGACCCAACCGTCTCCGTTAATGCAGTTGGCACATGGGCCTACACCATCGAATCTCCAAGAGGTGGAGTTGGAAACCTTACCATCAAAAAAGATGGAAAAAAATACTCCGGTATCCTTGTGAATACTTCAGCGAACCGCGAAACCCAATTGAAGACAGTTGCGGTCAATGGAAATGAATTATCATTTAGTTACGAAACTAATTTCGGAGGCAATACTTCGGAAATAGTAGTGAAAGGAATTATCTCAGGTGATCAGTTTACAGGCACTATGCAAATGGGCCAATTCGGGTCATTCCCTTTTATAGCGAAACGCACAGAATAAGAAGTGGGGAAAGAATAGCTGCATCATACTATTTCATGGTCATAAACTATATTCCCTTGATGCTACATAATTTGGATAGATCGTAAGGTGCTTATTCTTCACCGCTTCAAAAAGTTCTTTTTTCAATAGAGTAATATTTATCTTCTTCTCTGCGGAAATAAAGACAACATGCTCAAACCCATGTTGACGATAATACCCTTTCAATTCTTCGAGGTTAACCGGCTCCGCTTGCTTCTCTAACAGATCGATTTTATTCAATACTAGAATCGTAGGGATATTGCCTGCGCCAATTTCAGCCAATGTCTTGTTCACGACTTCAATGTGATTGTTATGAAAGGGATGTGCCACATCAACAACATGTAGCAATATATCCGCTTCCCGCACTTCATCAAGGGTGGACTTAAACGATTCGATGAGATGATGGGGCAGCTTACGAATAAACCCTACTGTATCGGAGAGTAAAAACGGAATGTCTTCCAGCACCATTTTTCGAACTGTGGAGTCTACGGTCGCAAAAAGTTTATTCTCAGCCTTGACGGTTGATTTTGATAATAGATTCATCAAGGTTGACTTGCCCACGTTAGTATATCCTACTAGCGACACCCGAACTATATTTTCCCTTGACTTACGCTGGGTTTTCCTCTGTTTATCAATCTTTTCAAGTTCATCTTTCAACAAAGAGATTTCGTATTTAATCTTCCTTCTATCTGTTTCAATTTCTTTTTCACCTGCTCCTCCCCGCGTCCCTGTGCCACCGCGTTGCCGCTCAAGGTGTGTCCAAAGCCTGGTAAGACGTGGAAGTAAGTACTGGTTCATCGCCAGTTCTACCTGTGTTCGGGCCTGGGCTGTTTGTGCTCGCATTAAAAATATATCAAGAATGAGAAGACTTCGATCATACACTCTGACTCTTTGTTCGCGGGCTTTCGGATTGAGCTCCTTTTCCAGATTTCTTAACTGGGATGGACTCAAATCATCATCAAATATGACCATGCTTACATTCTGACTAAAGACAAAGCTTTTTATTTCTTCAAGTTTGCCTTTTCCCACAAAAGTCCTGATATCAGGGTTGGGCAGTCGTTGTATAAACCTTTCTAACGACTTAATTCCAGCGGTTTCTGCCAGAAAAGCCAGTTCATCTAAATGTTCTTGGGTCTCATCAGTATGTGCCTTACTTAAAATAAGTGCCACTAGTACTGCTGAATTATTTTTATTTCCCATCGTTTGCGCTTCAAACTTACTTTTTAATTCTATGGTTCATTTCTTTGGCCGGTTACTTTTTTTTAGTTTTGCAGGATTTAGTAAGAAGAATGCTTCATCTATGGGCTTCTTTGGTCTATTAATCTAAACGTCTTTCTGTAGAAATGCCGGAAGAAAACATTGTTGGCTAATGAAAGTTGCTATTGTTCTGAATACGTCCTGGAATATCTACAATTTCAGGATGAACTTTGTGAAAGCATTGCTTGCAGAAGGGTATGAAGTTCATACGATTGCCCCAATGGATGATTATACCCACTACCTTACTGAAGCCGGCTGCTTTCACCATAAAGTGAGAATGGATAGCCGAGGTGCCAACCCTATTAAAGATTCTGCGTTGATTGTTGAGCTTTATTCGATTTACAGGAAAGTTAGGCCTGATATAATTTTGCACTATACAGTTAAACCTAATGTTTACGGAACAATTGCCGCAAGTTTGCTCCGGATACCGGTTATTAATAATGTCTGCGGTCTTGGAACTGTGTTCTTAAAAAATAACCTCGTGTCTAAGATTGCCATTTTACTTTACAAGATAACATTCCGATTTCCTAAAAAAGTATTTTTCCAAAATCCAGAAGATCGACAACTCTTTTTAGACAAGAAACTTGTACCCGTTCATACGGCCGATCTGCTTCCGGGGTCAGGAATTGATCTGGAAAAATTCAAGCCATTTGAATTTAACAGAAATAAATCTTTCACTTTTTTGCTTATCTCCAGGCTCATTTCGGACAAGGGGATTCTTGAATATATTGAGGCAGTTAAAAAACTTAGGGTTCAAGGTCTTGACGCCCGATTCCAAATTTTAGGAGCTAAAGACCCAGAACATAAACGTGGGATTAAACTCAAAGTGATTGACAGCTGGGTTAAGTCTGGCATTATAGAATATCTTGGAACAACTGATGACGTACGGGGTTATATCGGGAAAGCAGATTGCATAGTTCTTCCCTCTTATCGCGAAGGAACACCACGCACATTATTAGAAGCTGCCAGTTCAAGCAAACCCATGATCGCTACGGATGTACCGGGCTGTCATAATGTTGTAAAACATAATATTAATGGTCTTTTGTGCCAACTCAAAGATGCTGATGATCTTGCCAATAAAATGCAAGAGATGGCCAGTCTGGACAACGAGACCTTAAAAAGTTTTGGCGCCAATGGCCGCAAAAGAGTGGAGCAAGAATTCAGTGAATCAGAGGTGATTAACAAATACCTCAAAACACTATCAAATTTCAAAAAAGCCTCTTAATTCTCCTACCTTTGAGGAATGGAAATAAGATCAACTGGAATTGAGGGTCTATATGAAGTTATCCCACACACGTATTTGGATAACCGAGGTTGGTTTCTAGAATTTTTTAAAACAACGTTTTTACCTGATTTTGAATTGATTAATCCGTTGGTTCAGGATAATCTATCATTTTCAAAAAGAGGTGTTGTGCGGGGATTACATCTGCAACTTGAACCCTTTACTCAAGCTAAAATTGTCTCAGTGCTCCAGGGAAAAGTCCTTGATGTGGTAGTGGACTTACGAAAAGGATCTACAAGCTTCGGAAAAGTTTACAGTTGCATATTGGATAGCGAAAAACACAATTTGTTGGTAATTCCAGAGGGATTTGCTCATGGCTTTTCCGCCTTGGCTGACTCTCTATTTTTCTATAAATGCTCCAATTTATATAACCCAAAATTTGAAACTGGAATTGTCTGGAATGATCCTCAATTAAAAATAGATTGGAAAATAGAAAATCCGATATTATCCGAAAAGGATCAACACCTTCCCACACTCGAAGAGTTACTTAGAAAATCACTAATTTCACCAAAAGCCTAACCCGATTGTTGTGAAATTTTTTGCATGGCCACTCTTCTTTTTTATCGCTGCTGCGCTCCTATCTTCTTGTGCTTCCTATAAGCAAAATATCATGTTTAAGCTGCCGAAAGGGTTTAAACCCAGCAAGATCAGCGAAGAAGCACTTCGGGTTGAAAAGAATTACATCATTCAGCAGAATGATTATCTAAAACTGGATGTCTATTCCAATAAGGGCGAAAAACTTATTGATCCAAATCCTGAACTCAGTAACCTCACCAATCAAAATACAATGGTAAAAGAGCAACCAAATTATCTGGTTGACTTACAGGGGGTCGTTAAATTTCCAATGATTGGAGAAATAAAATTAGAAGGACTAACATTGAGACAAGCGGAGGAGATTATTCAGAAGGAATATCAAAAGTATTTTAAGGAACCTTTCACACTTATTACCTATGCCAACAAAAGGGTTATAGTTCTGGGTGCTCCGGGGGGACAGGTGATTCCTTTGGTTAATCAAAATATAAGTCTTGTGGAAGTTCTTGGCTTGGCTAAAGGGATTGATAATCTGGGAAAGGCTCAAAACATAAGAGTGTTGAGAAAAGAGCAAGTCTTTCTTATTGACCTGAGCACCATTGATGGGTATAGGAGTGGTAATATGCTGATTGAGCCTGGTGATATTGTATATGTAGAACCCATTCGCAGGCCGGTAAGTGAAGCCTTTAAAGATTATGCAGGTATTGTTGGCCTTGCTGTAAGTATCTATGCCCTGATCATCGTGACCAAACAATAACCAGCATTCAATAACCCGTGGAAGCGCCTTCAAAATTTCGAGATGTAAATGCCGCCCCAGAGTCAATCGATATTGAAAAGCTGGGCATTGTTATCCGAAAAAATCTGTTTTGGATAATCTTGCTATTTTTAACTGCCAACCTCTCTGCTTACCTGACTATCCGTTGGACAAAGGATCTTTACGAATCTGAATCAGAACTGAAACTCGATACTAAACAGAATGCTCCGGAATTGGGTATCAAAAGCCTGGTGGACGACCAGAATCTGAATATTATCGCAGGGGAAATCGAACAAATCAAGTCAAAGCTTTTCTTCATTAGGGTAATTGATTCATTGGATTTAGGAATCTCGTATTATAGCATTGGGAAAGTTCTTAAAGACGAAATGTATAAGCGAAGTCCTTTTGAAATAAAGCACTTTGTTAAACAAAACATACCCTATGATCAGCCGGTTTACTTCGACTTTATAGATACTCATAGGTATTCCATTCGCTTTGGAAAGAATGGACCCGTTAATAAAGGAATCCTGGGGGAAAAATTGACCACCAACGATTTTGAAATCATTATAGAGGAAACACGGTTTCGCGAGTCAAAAGATGAAAATGACTATTTTTTTGTTATCAATAGCCGAAATGCGCTTGTAGAATATCTGTCTAGAAATATTTCCGTGGATCCCCTTAGCTTCAATGCGAATACGATCCGAATATCATTCAAAGATTTCAATGCTTTAAAAGCGCGAGACATAGTAAATGAAGTTGATTCGCTCTACCTCCTCTACAGTAACGAACAAAACAATCTTACAAACAAACAAAAGATTGACTGGCTAAACAATGAGTTGAAGCAAGTTGAGAAGAAAATGCAAGATTTTGAAAACTACTTTGAGAATTTTACTCTTAAAAACAAAAGTAGTAATGTAGATGATGATCTTCGAAGGACAATTTATTCAATTAATAAAATAGACTCTCAGCGATATGACCTAAATAAGCGCATGGTAGAATTAAATTTGCTAATGGATGGATTAAGCAGTGGCCAGTATCAACTGCCGGTAACTCAACAAAATTTTCTACCTAATTATCTTAATAAAAAAATTGAAGACCTTCATAACATGATCCAAGATCAAAACCGGTTGGGACTTGCTTACAATGAAAACACGTTTGCCTTTAAGCGTAGCAATAATGAAATAAGCAATCTTAAAAACCAGATTTTCTCACAACTTGCCGAACTTAAAAATGATTGGCTAAAAGTTTATCTGGAACTAAACAAGAAGAAAGAAAAACTTGAACTAGAGTTTGCTTCTATGCCAGATAAGAATACTACTTTTTCAAAAAATCAACGTTTCTATAAGTTATACGAAGAGTTCTACCTTTCAATGATGAAATCGAAAGCTGAATTTGAAATTGCGCAGGCCGGCAGTACCCCCGACTTTAAAATTCTTTCGTCAGCAACCCTTCCAATCGTGCCCATCTCACCTAAGAAAATGATGATCCTGGGCATTGGCCTGGTGGCCGGCATTGTTTTGAATTTCTTTTTTATCGGTTTACAATATGTGCTCAATAACAAAATTACCAGCATACAAGAACTTGAAAAAGTTACTTCGTTGCCTGTTTTAGGGGCTATTCCTATGACTCAATATGTTACGTCATCACCTTTTCATGTTATTGAAAATCCTAAGTCAATATTAAGCGAATCGATAAGGACTTTGCGAACTAATCTTGACTTCTTTTTAGCCGGTGAGAACAAAAAAGTCATTTCTATCTCTTCTACAATTTCTGGTGAAGGAAAATCATTTCTGGCATTAAACTTAGGCGGTGTTTTGGCTCTTTCTAGAAAAAAAGTTGCTTTGCTAGATCTGGACATGAGAAAGGCTAAAAATAATCTCCCGTTTAAAATTGCAGATTCAAGCAAAGGAATAAGCACTGTACTCATTCAAAAAAACTCCTGGAAGGAATGTATTCTGAAAACTTCTCTTGAAAATTTTGATTATTTCCCTTCCGGGCCTCAACCCCCGAACCCGTCAGAGCTACTCCTAAATGGGGAATTCTCAAAGCTGCTTGAGGATCTGAAGGAGCACTATGATTACGTTGTATTAGATACACCTCCAATTGGTCTCGTTACAGATGGCATCATGGCAATGAAACGCTCTGATCTTTCCATTTATGTTCTACGAGCGAATTATTCAAAGAAAGATTTTATTAGGAATCTACACCGAACTGTCGCAATTAATAAATTTACCAAAATTGCATTAGTCCTGAATGCATTACCCACATCCGGAAAGTCTTATGGCTATGGATATTACGAAGAGAGGCCCACAAAAAATTGGTGGAGAAAACTAATAAATAGTTAAGTGTTCTCAATTTTTAAACCCACTGCAAAGAAGGCGTCTACTCCGCTTACATGTGATATTCATTCACATCTTTTACCGGATATGGATGATGGTGTGAAAACATTTGAAGAATCGTGGCAAATTATCCAACGATTTGAAGACTTGGGTTATCGGAAACTGATCACCACGCCCCACATTATGAATGATTTTTATCGGAACACTACCGTTGGCATTCAAACCAAAAAAGATCAACTTATTTCTTTTCTGAATGAGAAAAACTCATCTATTCAAATTGAAGCAGCAGCAGAGTATTATCTGGATGAATCCCTTATTCAATCGATAGATAACAATGAAAAACTGATGACGTTTGGACAAGAAAGATATGTATTGTTTGAAACAAATTTTCTAACGGAACCTTATCAACTAAATGATTTTATCTTTAAAATCACTACGCAACGATATAAACCCGTTCTGGCCCACCCGGAACGTTACGAATACCTCAATAAGAATTTTACTAAGATGGAAGACCTCCGCAACAGAGGTGTGGTATTTCAATTGAATATCCTGTCTCTGATTGGTTTCTATTCAGTGCCCATACAAAAAATGGCGGAGGGGATGATCGACAAAGGCTGGATAGATTTTATTGGGAGTGATTGCCACAATGAACAATATTCGATACTAATCGAAAAAGCACAGCGGACTAAATACTTTAAAAAGGCATTAGACTTGCCCTTGTTAAACCATATGCTTTGACGTGATGATTGCGATAACCGGTGCAAGTGGACTTTTGGGAACTTTTATAGTTTCCTACTTTATCTCAGAAGGAGAAGATGTGGTCGCATTGAAAAGGAAGGAAAGTGATACTACCTCGTTAGAACAACTTCATAATAAATTTCTATGGCGAGAAGCCGATGTACTTGACCCGATCTCCTTAAGCGAATCTTTTAAAGGGGTTGATACGGTTATTCATTCCGCTGCTTTGGTTTCATTCAATGCGCGAAAAGTAAGAGAAATTTTCGAGGTCAATGTCATGGGCACAAAAAATGTTGTAGATACTTGTCTCACGATAGGAGTAAAAAAATTAATCTATATAAGTTCTGTTGCCGCATTAGGAAGACAAAAGGGGATTAATCAAATCACCGAAGAAAGTCACTGGATTGATAGCAGGCTCGAATCAGACTATGCCAGGTCTAAGTATCAGGCAGAACTTGAAGTATTTCGTGGATACGAGGAAGGGCTGCATATTTCAATTGTTAATCCATCCGTCATTCTGGCGCCAGCAGATTGGAATAAAAGCAGTTCACGAATCTTTAAGTACATATGGGATGAAAGACCCTTTTATACGAATGGTATTTTGAATTATGTAGATGTGCGAGACGTAGCGAAAATGGTATACTTATTGCATACTGCCAATTTCAATGGTGAAAGATTTATTGCCAGTGCAGACCATGTTTCTTATAAAGAAATCTTTGATAAGATTGCTAAACGGTTCAATAAAAAAAAACCTTCCATAAAAGTAAATCCTTCATTTACCAGGTTAGTAGCTTCCATAGAAGGCCTCCGATGCCTCCTCACAAAACAGGAACCCATCATCACAATGCAACTGGCAAGAATGGCATGCGATCCTTTCCACTATGACAATACAAAAGCAGTGGAAAAGCTTAAAATCAATTTTAAGACATTAGACGAAACCCTTGATTTTTGCTGTAAATACCATGGGCAAAAGATTACAATAAACAAATAGAAACTGCAAGTTGCTACATTACTTTTCTTACCCGAACTTTGCAATAGAAAAACTGTCAAATCATTTTAATTGCATTGTTATTTTGTCTATTTTAGGCAAACCCTTTGACCGATGGCACACGAATTCAGAAAGAGAGAGGAAGAAGAAGAACTAATCAGGAGATTTGAAGAAAATCTCAAAAGAAATTCTGTTGATTTTTTTGATATCGATGCATACGAAACCATTATCGATTATTATCTCGATAACAGCAAGTTTAAGAAGGCCTTGTCTGCGGTTAACCAGGCCATTGAAACCTATCCCTACTCTACAGAACTTATCACGGTTAAAGCCCAGATACTGTCCAATCTTGAGGAATACACCGAAGCCCTTGAACTTTTAGAAATAGCTAAAAATTTACACCCTGCTGATATTGAAATATATTTGTCAATTGGATCAATCCTTTCGTTGCAAGGCAAGTATAAAGAATCGATTGTAGTCTATGATCAACTTCTGACTTTTGCAGAAGAAGACCATGACGAAATTTATTATAATATTGGTCTTGCCCATCAAAGTCTTGAAAACTATGAAATGGCGATTGAATCTTATAAAAAATCAATTGAGGACAATATTACCCACGAAGGCTCCTTATATGAACTTGCCTTTTGCCTGGATGTAGTTGGTCAATTAGAAAGTAGCCTTTCCTATTACAAAAAATTTATAGATGAAGATCCCTTCTCTGCGGCAGCGTGGTATAACCTTGGGATTGTTAGTAATAAGCTTGAAAAGTATCAGGATGCACTGGAAGCCTATGAATTTGCAATAGCCATAGATGATAATTTCGCTTCTGCCTGGTTTAATATGGGTAACACGTATATGAACCAGGAGCAGTACACAAAGGCGCTGGATTCATTCAGAAAGACGATTGAAATTGAAGGGCCAAGTCCGGAAGTATATTGTTGCATGGGGGCTGCCTACGAAAACCTCGAGCAGTATGACCTGGGTTTGAAGTATTTTCAAAAGGCATCAAAACTTGATCCCTTATATGATGAAGCTTGGTTTGGTGCCGGTAGTTGTTTGGAGAAGCAAGAGAAATGGTATCAGTCTTTACATTTTTTCAATAGGGCTCTCAAAATTCATCCTCAGAATTCGGAATATTGGAAAGCCGCTGCACATGCAGAGTTTAAAATCGGGAACACAATCTCAAGCATAAGCGCATATGAGGAAGCCAGTAACTTGGGGCCCGAAGATAAAGAGGTGTGGTTAAACTGGTCCTTCATATATTATGAACAAGGCGCACATGAAAAAGCAATCGATGTATTGCTTCAGGGGATGAGTGAAATTCCGGACGAACCAGAATTCTTTTATCGTATGACCGTTTACTTAATTGAAGCCGGTAAATTCAAGGAAGCCTTTAGTTATTTAGAAAATGCTTTAATTTTGAACTTTGATGGACATTCAGTCCTTTTTGATTTCTTCCCAAAAGCTGAATCGCAAAAGGCCCTTTACAAGATTATTGATCAATTTAGAAAAGAAAATCGCTGATGAATTACAATTTGAAGAATCTACCTGAGCGCACCTCCAAGCCCAGGCAAATGGGTTTTACTATGGCTATGGACAAAGGCCTTAGTGTTCGTGAAGCTGAAGACTTCGTAAGTATTGCATCCAACCATGTTGATATCGTAAAACTGGGGTGGGGAACTTCCTATGTTACACCCAATCTAAAAGATAAACTAAAAGTGTATAAAGATGCCGGACTTCCAACCTATTTCGGAGGCACTCTATTTGAAGCTTTTATTATCCGCGATCAATTTGATGATTACCGCAAAATCTTAGATAAATATGGAATGTCATTCGCAGAAGTTTCGGATGGCTCTATTGATTTGGATCACGATAAAAAATTAGATTACATAGCAAAACTCTGTGAACAGGTCACCGTGCTTTCTGAAGTTGGATCAAAAGATGCAGATAAGATCATTCCTCCGTATATGTGGATTGAACTTATGCAAAAAGAATTAGATGCCGGTGCCTGGAAAGTTATTGGCGAAGCGCGCGAAGGCGGCAACGTAGGGTTATTTAGGTCTACTGGTGAAGTGCGTTCGGGCTTGGTGCAGGAGATCCTTACTAAAATACCATTCGAAAAAATAATCTGGGAAGCGCCACAAAAAGCCCAACAAGTCTGGTTTATTAAACTACTAGGAGCTAACGTTAATTTAGGAAATATTGCACCCAATGAGATTATCCCACTGGAGACCATTCGTTTAGGATTACGTGGCGATACTTTTTTACATTTCCTTGGACTTGAAAGAAAAAAAGATAATAGTGCACCTCCTTTTCAACCTGATTAATTTTTCTTGAGACGTACTAAAGACTATTTGCTTCTGTACCTGAAAGGGATCAGTATGGGAGTGGCTGATGTAATACCTGGTGTTTCCGGAGGCACGATCGCTTTTATATCCGGCATTTATGAAGAACTGATTGGTTCCATAAAATCAATTGATGCCGATGCATTTAAACTATTAGCACGTTTTCAAATTAGATCGTTTTGGAATAACATTAATGGTAATTTTCTAATATCCGTGCTGGCAGGCATCGGTACCAGTTTGGTTTCGCTTGCCAGACTTATGACTTATTTACTGGAGCATCAGCCCATTCCGGTATGGTCATTTTTTTTTGGTTTGATCTTAGTCTCTTCACCTCTTATCTTAAGAGACATAAAAAAATGGAATATCGCAACGCTGCTTTCGGGAATAGTGGGAATACTAATCGCCTACCTCATTACCATTCTCTCACCAACAGAAACGCCTACCAATCTTCCCTTTATCTTTTTTTGTGGTGCCCTGGCGATCTGTGCCATGATCTTGCCAGGCATTTCCGGTGCATTTATTCTATTGCTCATTGGAAAGTATGAATACATGATTAGGGCCCTGATCGGATTCGATTTCCCAGTAATAATTGTATTCGTAACAGGCTGTTTTATAGGCCTTTTGGGCTTTTCAAGATTTTTAAGTTGGATACTCACCCATTACCGATTTCCTACATTAGCTTTGCTTGCTGGTTTTATGATTGGTTCTCTCAACAAAGTTTGGCCTTGGAAAGAAGTGACAGCATTCAGGATTAACAGCGAGGGTCTTCAGGTGCCTTCATTGGATCGTAGCATCTTACCATGGCAGTACTTAGAAAAAACAGGCCAAGACCCACAGCTTTTTCATGCTGTGCTGTTTGTAGCGTTAGGCATCTTTTTAGTTGTAACTATTGAAAAAGCTGCTACAATCTTAAAAACAAAAAGTTAAAACATGGAAAAGAAATTCGGGCTTATAGGGATGACTGTCAGTCATTCTTTTTCAAAATCATTCTTTGATGAGAAGTTTTTTAGGGAAGGGCTCCGAGACTATCATTATGATCTGTATCAACTAAATGAAATTAAAGACCTTAAGAAATTGTTGGTCGATAATCCTGAATTATGTGGGCTTAATGTTACTTTACCGTACAAAGAGCAAGTACTTAACCTGCTCAGCGACATTGATGACGCAGCCAAAAGAATTGGAGCCGTCAATGTGATCAAGATCAAAGACGGAAAGCTACGCGGTTTCAATACAGACAGCGATGCATTTTTTGAAAGTATTGAGAAGTGGTTTCCAAATGAAGCAGGTTCAAAAGCGCTGATATTAGGAACCGGAGGTTCCTCCAAAGCTGTTCAGGAAGCGTTGAAGAAATTAAAGATTCCTTTTCAAATTGTATCGCGTTCAAGAGGAAATACTGTTATCACATACAAGGATTTAGAGAAAAACGAAATTATTCTATCAGAATCCAATCTAATCATCAATACAACTCCACTTGGCATGACGCCCAACACCAATGCCATGCCTCCTATTAATTTTGAGTTGATTACTCCAAAGCATTACGTTTATGATTTGATCTACAATCCAGCACGTACCCTGTTCCTACAAAAAGCAGAGATGCGAAACGCCACCATCAAAAACGGACTTGAAATGCTGCACATACAAGCGGAAAAATCCTGGGCGATCTGGAATAACTAAGTTTCAAATTCCATGTTTCTAGTGTTAAAGATTAAGGTCTAAGGTTGATTTATATCTGATAAACTTTGAATTTGAGACTTGAAACTTTGAACTAAATGGATTTCCACCTAACGAGTGAATATGAGCCTACGGGTGACCAACCTAAAGCTATTGAACAGTTAGTTAAAGGTATTACCGATGGCGAGGCTTCTCAAACCCTATTGGGTGTAACGGGGTCAGGCAAAACATTCACCATTGCCAATGTCATTGCGCAAACTAACCGTCCGGCCTTAATCTTAAGCCATAATAAAACGCTGGCAGCCCAGCTATATGGCGAATTCAAACATTTCTTCCCGGAAAATGCCGTTGAGTATTTCATCTCCTACTATGATTACTATCAACCAGAGGCATTTATTCCTTCCACGGGTCTTTATATAGAAAAAGATCTCTCTATCAATGATGAAATTGAAAAACTCCGATTAAGTGCCACTGCCTCTTTGCTTACCGGAAGAAGGGATGTTATTGTAGTAGCCTCTGTTTCGTGTATTTATGGTATTGGCAATCCGGAAGAATTTGGCAAGAACCGCATCCAACTTATTGTAGGTGAAACCATCGCCCGTAACCGGTTACTCTTTGGGTTGGTGGATATCTTATACAGCCGAAATGAAATTGATTTTAAGCGTGGAACCTTTCGGGTAAAAGGAGACACGGTGGATGTCTTTCTTGCCTACGCGGACTATGCAATACGAATTTACTTCTTTGGTGATGAAATTGAAGCTATTCAACTGATTGACCCTCATTCCGGGAAAAAAATATCGGATGAAAAAATGGCAGTGATCTTTCCTGCCAATTTATTCGTAACCGGCAAAGACATGCTACACCAGGCCATGCGTGAAATACAAGATGATATGGTCTTGCAGGTTGAAATGTTTGAATCTGAGAAACGCCATCTTGAAGCAAAACGACTAAAAGAGCGAACTGAGTTTGATCTGGAAATGATGCGCGAGTTGGGATATTGCAGTGGCATTGAAAACTACTCACGCTATTTTGATAGACGGCAAGCAGGTGCACGTCCTTTCTGTCTCATAGATTATTTTCCGGATGACTTTCTCTTAATCATTGATGAAAGCCATGTTACCGTGCCCCAAGTTCGCGCCATGTGGGGTGGCGATCGTTCGCGCAAAGTAAATTTGGTTGACTATGGATTTCGACTTCCCTCGGCAATGGATAATCGTCCGCTTACATTCAATGAATTTGAGTCGATGATGAAGCAAGCAATTTATGTGAGTGCTACACCCAGTGAGTACGAATTGCGCAAATCAGAAGGAGTGGTAGTGGAACAACTCATCCGCCCAACGGGCTTGCTTGATCCTGTCATTGATGTGCGACCTAGCCGCAATCAGGTGGATGACTTGATGGAAGAGATTGATGAAAATGTAAAAAAGAAAGAGAGAATACTCGTGACCACTCTTACCAAGCGCATGGCGGAAGAGTTGACGAAATTTATGGAACGAGCTAATATCAAATGCCGCTACATACACTCAGAGGTCGCTACATTGGATAGAGTAGAGATCTTACGGGAGCTTAGATTGGGCGTGTTTGATGTTTTAGTTGGTGTGAATCTTTTGAGGGAAGGGCTTGACCTACCAGAAGTTTCCTTAGTTGCCATACTCGATGCTGACAAAGAAGGGTTCTTGCGTAACCAGCGTTCGTTGGTGCAAACCATAGGAAGGGCTGCACGAAATGTAAACGGCCGTGTAATTATGTATGCCGATAAGATGACAGATTCCATGCAAGCTGCCATTGATGAAACTAACCGAAGAAGAAAAATTCAGCTAGATTATAACATGGCAAATGGCATTGTTCCTAAAACTATTTTGAAATCGAGGGAAGCTATTATGGAGCAAACGTCCATAGCCGACTCCAAGAAACTTACCAAGCGATATTATATCGAAGACGAGGAGCGATCACTTGCTGCCGATCCGGTGGTAGCTTACCTAAGCAAGGATGAACTGGTAAAAATGGCCGACCGAACACGCAAAGCCATGGAAAAAGCTGCGAAGGAATTGGAGTTCATGGAAGCTGCCAGATTGCGTGATGAATATCAGGCGTTTTTGAAATTGATTGAAGATAAGAAGTAGATAATGTTCAGGAAAAAAAAGGTTCCATCAAGAACCTTTTTTTATACTATCGATAATAAAAACTTATGCAAACCTTTTCGCTACTTCACTCCAATTCACCACATTCCAAAAAGCTGCACAATAATCTGGTCTGCGATTTTGGTAATTGAGGTAGTAAGCATGCTCCCAAACATCTAAGCCAAGAATCGGTGTTCCTTTTACTTCGGCAATATCCATCAACGGATTATCTTGATTAGGAGTTGAGGAAATTGCTAATTTACCTGAAGCATCTTTAGTCAACCATGCCCAACCTGAACCGAAACGCGTTGTAGCAGCCGTATTGAATTTTGTTTTGAACTCATCAAAGTTTCCGAAAGTTGAATTGATGGCATCTGCTAATGCGCCTGTCGGTGCGCTTCCTCCGCTTGGCCCCATGATCATCCAAAATAGGCTGTGGTTGTAATGACCGCCACCATTGTTACGAACAGGCATGGGGTATTTTGAGATGTTCTTGCAAATTTCTTCAATACTTTGGCTTTCTTCCGGCTTGCCGGCTAAAGCATTATTTAAATTGCTGACATATGCATTGTGATGCTTGCCGTGATGGATTTCCATAGTACGAGCATCGATATGTGGCTCCAGAGCATTAAATGCATAAGGAAGTGCGGGTAGTGTAAAGGCCATGTTTCTTATTTTATTTAGTTTAACACATTACAGTGATCAAATATACTAGATTCTGGATACTTGATGCTAGATTCTGAATTCCAGTTTCAAGAATCAGTATTTGCTCACTAACTCACCTAACGTTTTTATGCCTTTCTCAACCTTTTCACTCCAAGGCAAACCATAACTCAATCGAAAGTAGTTGTGAAACTGGCCTTGAGAAGAAAATATTTGACCGGGCGCGATTCCAATGTTATACTTTAAGGCACGTTTGTGCAGTCGGTACCCATCCACTTTCTTATCCATCTCTACCCATAAAACAAACCCACCTTGCGGCCTGGTTACGCGAGTATTCTCCGGAAAATATTCTGACAAAGCCTGCAGATAGCGAAGACATTGTGTGTGCAAGGCCTTACGCAAATGCCGCAGATGCAACTCATATCTTCCATTCTGAAGGAAATGCGCAATGGCTGCCTGTGCCAGCGTATTAGTTGACACATTATGCATACGCTTCAATTGTATGACGCTGTCCTTGAACTTACCGGGAACGGCCCAACCTATGCGATAACCCGGAGCAAGAGATTTGGAGAATGAGCCGCAATGTAGTACCAAGCCTTTTTTGTCAAATGTCTTGCAGGTTTTTGGCCGGGTTTTTCCAAAATACATCTCCCCATAAATATCATCTTCTATGAGAGGAATGTCCTTCTTGGCTAGCAGATCGACCAAGTGTTTCTTCTTATCATCTGGGATAATATTGCCCAGCGGGTTGTTGAAATTACACACAAACAAACAAGCTTTAATACTTAATCGGGGGATTGCCTGTTCCAGATAAGAAAGATCTATTCCTGTAACCGGATCAGTTGGCACCTCCACTACTTTGAGCCCGAGACTTTGCATTACCCTAAATATTCCATAAAACGTTGGGCTTTCCGTTGCAACAGCATCACCAGGTTGGGTAACTGCCTTTAAACAAAATGAAAGTGCCTCCATGCAACCAGCGGTAACCACAACATCCTCTTCACTCAGCGAGCCACCCCAATTAAAACTCAATCGGGCAATTTGTTTTCGCAATAATTCATTGCCTTGAATATGTTCATAGCCCAGACAATGATCGGGTGCACCGCGCAAAGCATGCATCACTGATTTATTAAGCTTCGCAGAGGGCAACAAACTGGCATGAGGGGCACTCAGTGAAAAGGATAGTAATTTGGGTGACCGCAGATCGTGATAAACGCTGGAGATCATGTCGTCAACACTCACAGCGTGTGCTTCGTCCGTTGGCTCACACGAAGATGGAATTTCAAATGTATGCTGAGGAGAAAACTTTACATAGTATCCTGATTGCGGACGAGCTTCAATTAAGCCTTTACTTTCAAGATGGTAGTAAGCCTGAAAGGATGTGCTCAAACTTATTCCTTGTTCTTTACTTAGTGCGCGAACTGACAAAAGTTTATCGCCAATCTTTAATGCACGCTTCTCTATTAATTTTTCAATACGCTCAGCTACTTCTACGTATTTGTGGTCTGCTTTAACCTCAACAATTTGATGTTCCATGGGTTTATTTTAAACTGATCCGGTCAAAATTACTGAAACTGAAACTGTTTTATCAACGTATTTAAGAGAAAATTTGTGAATAATTTAAGAGAACGCTAAAAAACGAAATGAAAAAGCTTGTTGTCCTTATCGGTATTATTGTAGTGATCATCATTGCCGTTGTAGTGCAATCCCAATGGAAATGAATACGCAAATGAAAAATAAGAATAGTTTGCTGTTGGCTTACCTGGCATTAGCGGCTATTTGCGTTATTTGGGGCACCACCTACCTGGCACTTAGAATTGGTGTTACTCAATTTCCGCCCTTTCTTTTTTCCATGTTACGATTTCTTATTGCCGGACCAATCTTAATTGCATTCATGATGACGGTTGGCAAAGTAAAATGGCCTGATCGAAAGACACTTTTCACCCAAGCGGTTGGTGGCTTCTTCATGACCACACTCGGCATAAGTGTAGTAGGCTGGGCGGAAGTATATGTTTCAAGCGGTGTAGCAGCTATTATATGTTCTGTCATGCCTATCTGGACTATTTTAATTAATCTCATCGTGAGTAAAGATGAACGCCCCAATTGGCTTATCATACTGGGATTAATAATAGGGTTAAGCGGCATCGTCATGATTTTTGGTGAGCATCTTGCCGAATTCTCAGATTCTAAGTATGGGGTTGGAATCATAATGACATTTGCTGCCAATCTATGTTGGGCAATTGGCAGTATCTGGACAAAGAAGAAAAATCAATACTCCAATCCCTTTCTGAACGCAGGCCTGCAAATGCTCTTTGGGGGATTATTGCTAATCCCCTTCACCTTACTATTAGATGATTACACCAATATACAATGGTCTGGTGAGGTAGTTTCATCATTGGGCTACATGATTTTGGTGGGTTCCATTGGAGCATATGCGTGCTATTCTTACGCTATCAATAAATTGCCTATGACCATCGTTTCGCTGTATGCGTACATCAATCCTGTAGTAGCTGTTGTTTTGGGTTGGCTGGTACTGGATGAGAAACTTAATGCCAGAATCGGAATTGCCATTTTTGTAACCGTTGCCGGAGTCTATTTTGTTAATAGAGGATATCAGATGAAGACAATGCCCCTCCCTCTAATTTCAGGTATGAAGTCAATCCTTAGAAATTTAAGAGCAAATGCCATCAAATAAAAATCCGATGACTATAAAACTCTATCAAATAGACGCCTTTGCAGATAACATATTTTCTGGTAATCCCGCGGCCGTTTGTCCGCTAGACAATTGGTTACCTAATGAAACGCTACAAAAAATTGCCATGGAAAATAACCTGGCCGAGACTGCATTTTATGTAAATGAAAAAGAAGGCCTTCGTATCCGGTGGTTCACTCCAACAATAGAAGTGGATCTTTGTGGTCACGCCACGCTGGCAACGGCCTTTGTTTTGTTTAATTATGAAAATTATAGTGGGGATAAAATAGTATTCAATTCCAGAAGTGGTCCGTTAATGGTTACTAGATCAGGCGATGTTCTCACTTTAAATTTTCCAGTAGATACGCTCAAAGAAGCACCTTCGTTACCGGAACTCGAAAAGGGATTAGGAATTAAGCCAATGCAAACATTCAAAGGCAAAACAGATTATATGCTGGTTTTTGAAAATGAAGATCAGATTAAAAACATGAGTCCTGATTTCAAGTTAATTGGCACTATAGAAGCACGCGGCATTATTGTAACAGCAAAAGGGAACACGGTGGATTTTGTTTCAAGATTCTTTGGACCCCAATCTGGTATGGACGAAGATCCTGTGACCGGATCAGCTCATACGTCATTATCAGCTTACTGGGCGAAGGTTTTAAATAAAACTGAATTCACTGCGATACAACTTTCGAAGCGACAAGGGAAACTGAAATGCAAACTTGTTGGAGACCGGGTTGAAATTAGCGGAACAGCAAAACTATTTTTAGTTGGAACAATTTCTATTGATTAACCATGGGGAATTCAATTATTGAAATTGTTAAGTACAAACCAGAACATCAACCTTGGTTTGAGAAATTCAATCGTGATTGGATTGAAAAGTTTTTCTGGATGGAGCCTCTTGATGTTGAGATTTTACAACATCCGGACAAGAACATCATTCAAAAGGGTGGCGATATTTTTATGGCGATCTATCAAAAAGAAATGGCAGGAACAGTTGCTCTAAAGTTTGTTGAGGCCGGTGTTTACGAGTTTACTAAGATGGCAGTAGATGAAAAATTCCAAGGCAAAAAAATTGGCGAGATGCTCGCGCAAGTTGCCATTCAACATGCGAAGCACCACAAAGCGAAAAAGATTATTCTTTACTCTAATACTAAGCTGAATGCAGCGATTGGCTTATACTGCAAGCTTGGCTTCGTGGAAATTCCTCTTGATGGTCCTTATAAAAGAAGTGATATTAAGATGGAATTAAATCTCTCTTCTAAAAAAGCAGCTAAAATCAAGTCTTTCAAGAGAGGAGTAATCGGATTAATCTAACCTTATGATCAAAATCAAGCAAGCCACTCTTAACGATTTAAACAAATTGGCCATACTCTTTGATCAGTTTAGGGTCTTTTATAAAAAGCAAACTGCCCTTGATAGAGCAAAAATGTTTTTAAAGGAAAGAATAGAGGCCAACGAGTCGGTCATATTCATTTCATTGGATAATAAGAACATAATAACAGGTTTTATACAACTCTATCCTTTGTTCTCATCTACCCGAATGAAACGACTCTGGCTGCTCAATGATTTATTTGTAGATCCTAGTCACAGAGGCCAGGGGATTTCTGTGTCACTGATCGACAAAGCAAAGGAATTTGCCAGGCAAACGGGAGCCTGCGGTTTAATCTTGGAAACTACCAAGACAAATAAGATTGGAAACAGTCTATATCCGAAGACAGGGTTTGTATTGGATGTGGACCACAACTACTATAGCTGGGATATTTAAAGAATGGTTATGAATACAATTCCATGGTTTGAGCGCAATTTAAAGTTTGGATATCCTATTGAAATGCTTCCTTATTTTCTGGAGCGTTTGGATGGAACCGCTATTCGTATTGAAGGCAAAGTAAAAGGAGTTTCAAATGAAATTCTTTCAAAGCAACTCAATGGAAAGTGGTCGGTAAAGCAAAATATAGGGCATCTCGCTGAAGTAGATGAAATCAATTTTAGACGCATCTATGAAATGATTGCCGGTGTTGTACAACTTTCACCAGCTGTATTTGAACCCAAAAAAGATTACAACAGTCAGAAAGTAAAAGATGTGATCCACTATTTCTATACGACCCGGCTGAAAAATATCAGGCGTTACTCCGAGCTGACAGAATCTGAATTAACAAAGTCTTCCTTACATCCCAGGCTGAAAGTGCAAATGACACCTGTTGATCTGGCTTGGTTTGATGCCGAGCATGACGATCATCATTTAGTCACCATTAATACTATTCTTAAATCTCTTACATCTTGAATTCTCTTTTAGTCAACGATCATAAAAATCGCAGTGCCATTCTGGAGCAAACCCGGAAAGTGGCGGTGGATTATTTCGAAAAGCAAAAAGATTTTCCGGCAAGTCGCTACATCAATGATATAGAGCTAACCAATCTTCCTCTAAAAGGAATTAGTGCGAAAGGTGCGATTGATCTTTTTGCGAAAGGGTATGCCGATAAGCTGACAAACAGCGCTGGCCCGCACTACTTTGGTTTTGTTACTGGTGGATCCACTCCTGCTTCCGTTGCCGGAGATTGGCTTGTCAGTGCTTTCGACCAAAATGCTTGCGGCAGCAACGACTCAATTGCACCGCAACTTGAACGGCAAACATTACATTTTCTTAAACAATTGTTCGGAATAGATGAAGCTTACTTTGGCTCATTTGTAACGGGAGCAACAGTTTCAAATTTTGTTGGCCTTGCCATAGCCCGTCAATGGATAGGTGAACAACAAGGAACAGACATCAGCAACGAAGGGCTTCAGGGCTTGCCATTTTTAAAAGTAGTGAGCAGCACAGCTCATTCCAGTATTATCAAATCTTTGTCGATGCTGGGCATCGGTAGAAATGCATTGGTTAGAATTAATACGCAACCCAATCGAGAAGCGATTGATTTGAATGAACTTGAAAACTACCTTAAACTGAATCAAGGCAATCCCTTAATCATGGTCGCGAATGCAGGCACGGTCAATACAGTTGACTTTGACGACCTCGAAGTTATTGGTCAATTAAAAAAGAAATACAACTTCTGGCTTCACGTGGATGCAGCGTTTGGTGGATTCGCTGCCATATCCCCGACCTTTGCACATTTAATGAATGGCGTAAATCACGCGGACAGCATAACTGTTGACGCTCATAAATGGTTGAATGTTCCTTATGATGCTGCTGTGCAGTTCACGCGACATAAAAAACTTCAGCTAAAAGTCTTTCAAAACAGCGCTGCCTACTTAGGCGATCCGGAACAAAGTCCGGACTTCTTTCACTACACACCGGAAAACTCCCGAAGGTTTCGTGCGTTGCCTTCCTGGTTTACCTTAATGGCCTATGGCAAAGAAGGACATCAGGAAATTGTCGAACGGAATTGCAGTTGTGCCAAGTTATTAGGCAATATGATTGAAGGTTCAAAAGAGTTCAAACTACTTTCGCCTGTGCGAATGAATGTTGTGTGTTTCACGTTCAATCATGAGCATCCGGAGTCAACTTCGATTGCTCAATTTCTGGCAAGAATCAGGGACGATGGCAGAACGTTCTTCACTCCGACAAATTACAAAGGAGTGTCAGCGATACGAGCGGCATTCAGTAATTGGCAAACAACTGAAGCAGATGTCACAATTGCATTTCAGGCATTAAAAGAAAATTTTTAAGATGTATATCTCCAAGCTCAATCGAAACGAGAAAACAGAAGAACTCCATGAATTTATCCGTCAAAATGGGTTTGCTATTTTAATAAGCAATGTAGAGGGAAAGCCATGGGCCTCACATGTCCCTCTTCTACTTTCAATTGATGGAAAGAAACTCTCGGGCCATGTTGCCAGGGGCAATAAACAATGGAAAGAATGGAATGCAGAAACGGAGATCCTCGCTATTTTCACCGGTCCCCACTCCTATATATCCTCCTCATGGTATGATCACGAAAATGTACCCACCTGGAATTATATAGCCGTGCACGTGTATGGGAAACTAAAAATCTTGTCTGATCAAGAACTATTACAATCCCTAAAGGAACTTACTGATACCTATGAAAAATCATCGGGGCAACCAGTGACCGTTGAACAAATGAATCCTGTTTTTGTGAAAAAAGAAATGCTTGGCATTGTGGGTTTCGATATAGATATCTCACATATAGAAGCCGCTTATAAACTTTCTCAAAACCGTGACGCAAAGAATCATGAAGCTATAATAGCGCAGTTGGAGAAAAGAAATGATCCTGCCTCTAATGCCATAGCCCAAGAAATGAAAAAAGCAGGACATTCTTAAACCGTTTATTAAATACCTTTTAATTACCTTTAGCACGTTAATCAGAATTCAATTATACCATGACAGTAACCACAACAATCCCAGTAGATCGCATCAAGAAATCTCGCCTATCTACCATTGATTTTAATAACCTAGGTTTCGGAATTCACATTTCAGACCACATGCTGGTGGCTGATTACAATAATGGCAATTGGCAAGAGCCCAAAATAATTCCATACGGTGACATGGCACTGTCTCCTGCTATGCTCTCCCTGCATTACGGTCAGGCGATTTTTGAAGGCATGAAAGCGTTTAAAAATAAAGATGGCAATATTGTAATCTTCCGGCCCCAGCGCCATCATCAGAGGTTGTTAAAGTCGCTCGAGAGGATGTGTATGCCAGCCATTTCCGAGGAACTGTTTATCAGCAGTCTTGCAGCCATTGTTGAAGTTGAATATGATTGGATCCCCACTTCGGAAGGTTCATCACTTTATTTAAGACCAGTAATATTTGCTTCTGAAGCTAGATTGGGAGTAAAAATTTCGGATGAGTATAAATTTGTGATACTGACCAGCCCGGTTGGCCCTTATTTCGCAAAGCCAGTACGCGTTAAAGTTGAGGAAGAATATGTACGAGCTGCAGAAGGAGGAACAGGCTTCGCTAAATGTGCCGGTAATTATGGGGGAGCCTTCTACCCAACTCAATTGGCCAATAAGCAGGGCTTCGATCAATTGCTATGGACCGATGCGAAAGAACATAAATACATTGATGAATCTGGCGCGATGAATGTGATGTTTGTATTGAATGGAAAACTGGTTACGCCAAAGCTTACCACGGCCGTCCTAAATGGGGTCACGCGTGATTCCATCTTAACATTAGCTAAGAGTCTTGGAATTGAAAAAGAAGAGCGAAGAGTGAGTGTGGCTGAAATCAAAGAAGGGTTTATAAACGGAAATTTGACCGAAGCATTTGGCGTAGGTACGGCTGCCGTAGTGTCAACTATTGCATCCATAAACATTGATGGCAAAGACTACGTATTGCCACCCGTTGACACTTCCGGTTTTCAACTGCGTGCCAAAACAAAGCTTAATGCTATTCGCATGGGCACCGAGCCTGATCTGCATGAGTGGAATTATATTATTTCGGTGAAGTAATAATACTTGGCTAAGTCGGCAAGAGGTAACATATCTTTCATCCGACTTAATCATTAACTCCCACATCAGACTTCACTATATAAATGAGAGCTGCTTTTTTTATAAAGAAGGACCGTCCCCTGGAAATCAGAGAACTGAAAAAACCTAAGCCAGTAAAAGACCAGGTACTGGTTCGGCTTCATGCTGCAGCCTTGAATCATCGGGACATCTGGACACAAAAAGAACAGAACGCACCGGATGATGGCATCATCCTTGGATCCGATGGAAGCGGACTAATTGAGAATGTTGGCGAAGATGCTGATCCACTTCTTATAGGAACGGAAGTGGTCATTAATCCCAGTTTAAACTGGGGTGATAATCCCATCGTTCAAGGAGACTCCTTTAAAATTCTAGGCTATCCGGATAATGGAACGTTTAGTGATTACCTTATTATTTCTAAAAGACAAGTTTTTGAAAAACCTGAACATCTTTCATACCAAGAGTCGGCAGCAGTTCCTCTTGCAGGGCTAACAGCTTATCGCGCATTATTTTCAAAAGCCAGGTTGCGCGCAAAAGAAAAAGTTTTAATAACGGGTGTAGGCGGAGGTGCTGCGCTTTGGGCTTTTCAATTCGCGTTAGCGTATCAGGCCAGAGTATATGTCACTTCAGGATCAGAGGAAAAATTACATAAAGCAAGAGGGTTGGGCGCACTCGGGGCATTCAATTACAATGATCCTGAGTGGACTATGAAGGCAGCAAAAGAAGTTGGTGGATTCGATATTGTAATCGATAGCGCAGGTGGAGAACAATTTTCTAAGTTACCTGACCTGATGATGCCCGGAGGTCGAATAGCATTGTTTGGACGTACGGCTGGAAATATTCCAGTTATTTCCGCTCGAACGCTTTATTGGAAACAAATCTCTATTCTTGGAACGACTATGGGCACACGCGATGAGTTTCTATCCATGCTTGATTTTGTTGAAAGTCGAAAATTAAAACCTATCATTGACAGGATCTATCCACTGGAGCAAGCTGAAGAGGCCATGCGAAGAATGGAAAAGGGAGATCAGTTTGGAAAGATCATTTTACAGATATCCTAGTAAAATCATGATTGAGATTCAATATCGGACCGATCTTAAAATTTCATCAGATGAGTTTATCGACATTCTGAATCGATCTACGCTCGGACTCAGGAGGCCTGTTGCAGATTTGGACCGTATTGAGAAAATGTTGGAACATGGAAATGTCCTGATCACCGCATGGTCAGGTAATCGATTAGTTGGTGTATCGCGTGCACTTACAGATTTCTCATTTTGCTGCTACCTCTCCGATCTTGCTGTTGACAAATCTTTTCAACACCATGGAATTGGGAAAAGACTGATTGCAGAAACCCATCGAATAGCAGGTGTTAATACGATGTTGTTATTATTATCAGCACCTGCTGCAACAAATTACTATCCAAAGATTAATATGGAACGATTTACGGATTGTTTTCTGATCCGGCCTAAAGTCATTTGATTCTTCAACTTTCAAAATCAAATCACAATGAGTCAATTTCCAATTACCGACAAAACTCAAATCACGCGTTTGGCGAAACGTGGTGTTTACGACAAGGAGGCGATCTACAGTATTTTGGATGAAGCGTTGTTCTGTACTCTAGCCTATTCGAAAGACAACCAACCCTTTCAAATCCCAACAGGGTTTTGCAGAATCGGCAACAAACTCTATGTTCATGGATCCGTAGGTAGCCATTACATGCGGGAAATGCAAAATAAAAAAATACCTGTGTGTATTAGCGTCACACTCATTGATGGATTGGTTCTGGCGCGATCTGCTTTTCATCATTCAGTCAATTATCGGTCGGTTGTGATATTTAGTGAGCCCGAATTAATAGCGGATGAAAATGAGCAGTACAACGTGTTGGAAGTTTTTACAAACAAAATGTGTCCTGGACGTTGGGAAGATATACGAAAACCAAACGCTGGCGAATGGAAGGCCACCATGGTCATTGCTTTTGAAATCAAAGAAGCCTCAGCAAAAGTTAGGGTAGGTGGACCAAAAGATGATGATGAAGATTACGATTTGAATACCTGGGCCGGTGTTGTGCCTTTGAGCCTTGTGAAAAAATCTCCCGTGCCTGATGAAACCTTGAAGCCCGGAATTTTACTACCCAACTATTTGCAATGACTATTGTTCATTCAATACATAATGAAAAGCCACTCAAACCATCCATTGCCCATTTGGAACAAAAAGGCTAAATTCGCGGTTAGAAAGTTATAAAAAGGCCTTAAGAAGGCTAAAAAAGCGTTCTTTACAAATTAAACTAGAAATACCATGGGAAGACCACCAATTTTACCGAAAAAGAAAAAAGACGGATTCTGGCTTGAGGTGCGCAATAAAGGCGCCAAATCAGGTATGATTCTTATCCGGGATTCGCAGCAGGCAATGCTGCAAGCGGCCAAACAATATGAGACCACCAAAGATGTGATCATCATGGGAGAACACAAAAATGGGAAGAAAGTAGTGGAAGAAAAACGTAAAAAAGAAAAGGCTGCTTAACTTTCTTTTTAAAAAATTGAAGAAAGCCCCAGGTAAAAAATTACGTGGGGCTTTTTTTATGCCACATTTTAATGGACAAGTGAAAAGTTACTCACCTGCTGTTCACTAATACGCATTAACTCAAAACGGCAGATCATCAGAAGCCCCTCCATCCTGAACAAAAGGCTCTTCTCCTACAGGAGGGGCCATTGATCCACTGGAACTCTTCTCTACTTTCCAGGCACGCGCCTCGGTGTACCACCGGCTATTGTACTCCCTGCTTTCCAATTCTACTGAAACATTAACCGTATCTCCAACCGCAAGATTGAACTGATCAATTTTATCTCCCCAGGCAGACAAGCAAACTTTCTTAGGAAACTGACTCTGAGTTTCAACAATAAACTCTTGTTTCTTCCATTGTCCTTTTTTACCCATGCCCGTTTGATGTGGTAATATCTGAACAATCTTTCCTTTCAAATCCATGGCCATAACTTACTATTGATTAGGGTACAAATAAAATCAGATTTTTAACTACTCGCGTATTCTCTTAAAGAAATTATCTAGCAATTCTTTGCTTTCAATAGGCCTTACTCCCTCCACTACTTCTGTCTTTGGATGTAAAATGGGGCTTTTCGCTAATGAATAACCTCGCTGAACATCTTTTGCGCCAAAAACTAATTTTTGCAGTTGAACCCAATGAAGAGCGCCAGCACACATCACGCACGGTTCTAGTGTAATATACAACGTACACTCGTTTAGGTACTTTGATCCCAGATAATGAGCGGCAGAGGTGATGGCCAACATTTCAGCATGGGCGGTAGCATCTGTTAATTTCTCGGTTTGATTATGTGCGCGTGCAATAACTTTATTCTGACAAACCACCACAGCCCCTACGGGCACTTCCCCTATTTCATAGGCCTTACTCGCTTCTTTCAAAGCCTCTAGCATAAAGTAATCATCATTGTATAATTCCATTTTAAAAATGAGCCGGGAATACTCGTCACCTCACTTTCACGCTCTTCATCATCAACCGTGCAGTTCTCTGCCAATCGTCCTTCTGATCTTTTGGGCAGCTAAAGGTAAATACGAGAGTTCTTTTAGTCTGCACGAGATATTGGATGTATGTGTATTTTAAGATTGGGTCTTCACTTCCAGGCTCACGCTTGCTTCCCTTCACATACGATTCAAATTCGAAGAAGATGTATTTCTTTTTGTTTACCTCGTGAATCCCTTCCTCAATCACTTCGATTTTGTCATAAAGATTAATTAAGCCTGCTTTAAAAAACTGCCGGGCCACGTCCAGGTCAGCATCCGGCCATTGCGTGGCAGAGATATTGGCGCTAAAGTCGACTACCCGATCTTGATTGGTATAAGCTCCTAACGGTGCCCTTACAGAAGGAAAGCGTTGTGCTATGTCATCAGGCGTCATGGGGTAAAAATCTGAGGGCATCGAAACCCTGATCCCGTCTGCCATCTTGGTTTTAACCAATTTTGCCGTTGTAAAACCAAAAAGCAGAAAAAGGAAAATGATCCAAAATCTATTCATAGCAGGGTTTAAATGAAATAAACTTAGAATTGATGTATAATAGCAACCTTTATTAATTTTGCGCCCCAGTCTGATACTTATCAGGCTCAAATTTAATGAATTTAATATGCTAAGGACTCATACCTGCGGTGAACTGCGGATAAGCGATGTAAACAAACAAGTTACCCTGACTGGATGGGTTCAGCGGCTCCGCGACAAAGGAAGCCTTCTTTGGATTGACCTGCGCGACAGGTATGGGATAACCCAATTATTCTTAGAAGAGGGAAAAACGGAAAATGCCCTTTTACAAATTGCCCGACAATTGGGTCGTGAATATGTTGTAAAAGTAAGCGGCCTTGTTGTCGAACGGCTATCTAAGAACGACAAAATACCAACTGGAGATATTGAAATAAAGGTTGGCTCAATTGAGATTATCAATCCCTCTAAAACCCCGCCCTTTACTATCGAAGATAATACAGATGGTGGCGATGATATACGCATGAAATATCGTTATCTGGATTTAAGGAGAAACCCTGTTCGAATAAGCCTGCAACTCCGGCATAAAATGGCACAGCAGACACGCGTCTATTTAGATAGTCTGAATTTCATTGAAGTAGAGACCCCTGTGTTGATCAAATCAACTCCGGAAGGAGCTCGCGATTTTGTGGTTCCATCACGAATGAACCCGGGAGAATTTTATGCGTTGCCGCAATCACCGCAGACCTTTAAACAATTGTTGATGGTTTCGGGCTTCGATCGTTACTATCAAATTGTAAAATGCTTCCGAGATGAAGATTTGAGGGCCGACCGTCAACCGGAATTTACACAGATCGACTGTGAGATGGCATTCATCACACAAGAAGACATACTCAGTACTTTTGAAGGACTTATACGGCACCTGTTTAAGAATGTGAAAGAGATTGATATGCCCTCCGTGCCACACATGAGTTATGCAGATGCTATGAAATACTATGGCTCAGACAAACCTGACACTCGATTTGAGATGAAGTTTGTTGAGTTGAATGATATGGCAAAAGGGAAGGGCTTTCCCGTATTTGACGATGCGGAACTGGTGGTGGGAATTTGCGCCAAAGGTTGTGCTGGCTATACTCGTAAACAGCTAGACGAGTTGACTGAATTTGTGAAGAAGCCCCAAATTGGGGCAAGAGGTCTGGTGTATGCTCGCTATAACGCAAATGGCACATTTAAATCCTCAGCCGATAAATTTTTTAATGAAATGGAGTTGAGCAAATGGGCACAAAAACTCCTTGCCGAACCAGGCGACCTTATGCTCATTTTGGCCGGTGAAACTGAGAAAACCCAAAAAGCGCTGGGCGAACTTAGATTGTATGTTGCTAACCAACTTGGGTTACGCGATAAAAATAAATTCTCAGCTCTGTGGGTGATCGACTTCCCGCTCCTCGAATGGAATGAGGAAACTAAGCGATATCATGCCATGCATCATCCGTTCACGTCTCCCAAAAGAGAAGATCTTCATTTGTTAGATAGCCATCCAGGAAAAGTAAGGGCAAATGCCTATGACATGGTCATCAACGGAACAGAAGTGGGTGGCGGTTCAATCCGTATACACGATAGACCAACACAACAATTAATGTTTACCAAACTTGGCTTTAGTGAAGAAGAAGCGAAGAAACAGTTTGGCTTTTTAATGGATGCTTTTGAATTTGGTGCCCCTCCACACGGTGGTATTGCATTTGGTTTTGACAGGCTCTGTTCGCTCTTTGGTGGTGCCGATTCCATCCGCGACTTTATTGCTTTCCCTAAAAATAATTCAGGCCGCGATTTGATGATTGATACTCCATCAACCATTTCTCAAGATCAATTGAACGAGCTAAATATTGCTGTAAAGGAATTGAAGAAGTAACCTTCTCTCCACGTTTTTAAAGATGGCATTAAAGCGAAATTTTAAGGCCATTTTCTTGTTAGCTGATCAGAGCATTAATGCGGATGTTTCTTCTGCATCAATGTCAATATCATCCTCTCCTACCCCATCAAATGGGTTTTCAAGATGGTCCTGGATATTATCCAGACTCACTAAAATGAAGCTGTAAAGTATGGGCATCACGTACTCTAACGAAGCAGAGAAATCATGAAACGTGGAAGCGAAATATGGGCCATAAATAACCGGAAATATATAAATGAATGTTTTGCTATACGCTCTGAGGGTAATGGGTGTTCGGTATTGATGGATGACCTTCATATTGTCATAAGCAATAATCATTTTACTCACATATTGACTAACACGTGAAATCTCTCCGCTTTGTACACCAAAATTTCGCATTTCCATCGTTATGCCGGAAAGTTGTGAAAACCTGCTGTATAGAATTTTCTCACTCTCAATCCATTCTGGAGAACGAGCGGTCTTGAACATTTCCTTCATATGAAGCATCATTTCCTTAATGAGTTGCTTTGCACGCACCGACAAATCATTCTCCTTATTGGATGTCCAGTCTCGCGTACCATAATATAGTGCGATAGCATGACCCTTAAAATCAGAAAATCGTTGAAGCGCAGTTTCGCGTCTCGTATAAGCTGATCCAATTGAAAAAACAACAGGAAATACAATGGCAACACCTACCAGCATATCTGGAAACTTTGCCGTAAGTCCCCATTCAAAACACAGGTACGTTGAAAGGACGGCAAGAAATGTTATAATAAACGTTTTATAATTGATGATGAGAGTAAAACTTCTAAGGATGCGTTTCATAATGTGAAATTTAACAGGTCGAAATATCCAAAAAGACGTGAGATAACCAAATTGTTATCGATTTATTATTAATTTGTTATCATGGTCAAGCTTTTCACCGAAGAAGACATCCGTAAAAAAGTTTCAATGAAACAAGCCATCACCGTGATGAGGGAAGCTTTTGTTCAAATAAGTAATGGTACAGCCTACATTCCCGTACGGACCTCCATTGCCTCTTCGGACAATTCCGGGCAAACTCTATTTATGCCCTCCTACTCACCCTCTTACCATCTTTTTGGTCTTAAAATGGTCTCAGTATTTAATAACAATGCAGCTAAAGGGTTGCCGGTTATCCAGGGCAACATGCTGATTATGGATGGGGAAAATGGGAGTCCCATTGCCTTAATAGAGGCCGAATACCTTACTTCCCTACGAACAGGTGCCGCGTCTGGTTTAGCCACTGATTTACTCGCGCGAAAAGACGCAAAAATGTTGGCAATCTTTGGAACTGGAACTCAAGCCGAAACGCAACTAGATGGAATATTGAATGTACGAGAGATAAAAAAGGTTATCGTATTTGGACAGACACAAGAGAAAACATTATGTTTTATTAATCGTATGTCGGAAAAATTTCAGGTCGACATCCTGCAAGCTGGAACACCAGAAGAACTAATGCAAGCAGATATTATTTGCACGGCTACTACATCAACATTTCCTGTATTTCAATCTAAGAATATAAAAGCGGGTACCCATATCAACGGTATTGGCAGCTATCGGTCCACGATGCAGGAACTACCGTCTGAAGTGATCGCGAATTCTCTTTTGATTGTAGATCAATACAAAGCCGCATTGTCGGAAGCGGGTGATGTGGTAATCCCAATTCAGCAGGGTTTGATTGATAAAAATCACATTTACGCAGAGCTAGGGGAAATAATTGCCGGCCATAAAACAGGGAGAACTTCTTCTACCCAAATTACAGTTTTTAAATCTGTTGGCAACGCCATTCAGGATTTAGCGATTGCACACATGCTTTTGAATTGAATAGTCTCTGAAAGAATAAAAGACGTTCTATTTTACTCTTCTATCACTTCTACCTCAACTCGTACATTCTTTTTTGCATTAGCACTTTCTTTTTCATGAATCATGCGACCCCCACCCCATGCCTTAATCTCCATTCGGTCGGCTGCAACTCCTTGTGAAACGAGCCAATCCTTAATTACCTGGGCTCGTTCCCTGGATAAATCTTTGGCCGACCCAATTCCATTTTTAACGTCATCGGTCAAAGCAAAAAAGTTTTTGCCTGGGCCCATGGTTATCATCTTTCCATGAGATTTTCCATTGGTATGCCCATGCAATTTGATTTTATACTTTGGATTATCATTCATCATGTCCAGTAAACTATTCAGTTCAAAAGTTGATTCTGGGAGCATGATGGCAGCATCATTATAAAAATAAACACTATACAACGTTGATATATCGCCTTTGTGATAACGAATCAAGTCAAACTTGACGACATAAAAACTATCCATTAAAACCATATAATGATATGGCGTATCCATCTCATTGTTTTTGAAATTTACTTCATGCTGCACCTTCCGATAGCCAAATGCATTGCAATTAAGAGTTAGCTGCCCAGACTTACTTTTAGGATCAGGCAGCATGACGTATGAATTGCCTTTCACCTTGGAGATAACTCTGGTCCGCTCAGTATCAATTATTTCAATTTCACTTTCTACAATACGATTGTTTCTGCTATGAACCAAACTCAAATAAACGGGGGTATTTGCCAATGTTCTTAAAACACGTACAGGCTCTGCTTTTACAGTCTCCTTATTGCTCATTATGGCAGTCGTTTCTGGCAATGCACCTGGAGTTGATTCCACGATTGGGAGAGCTATTACTTCAGGCTCTTTATCAATTGGCACCGTCCGCGTAAGCGAGGCAACCTGAACTTCAACAGTAGTTTTTTCTTCTGCCATTTTTTCAACAACTGGAGTGGTGGCAATGATACTATTTTCAGGAGCCATGTCAGGCATTACGCGAACCCACGCATCAGTAAAGCCTCCCTCCTTCCGGGTTTTTAACATTTGGTGAATGGACTCATCAAAGTCAGTATAATAATCGAGGTAGATATAGTAAAACTTCCTGCCCAGATCATACCCATGTTTGGTATGTAGTCCTGACTTATTCAATTTATCTACATAGGTCTCCATATATTTCTCATGCCCAATACGGTAAGCTGCCACTACAATGTAGTAGCCCTTCCGTAAATACTCGCCTTTAGGCGAAGGGTCAGCAAAGGAGGAAGAGGAATGCCCTATTAATAATGAAAGGAGAGCAAACCTTAACATGTTTTTCATGTAAGAAAAATGTCTATATATGGAGTAAATCTATGAAACTACTTCGAATTTTCAAGGTTTTAACTCAACTCTTCAGGAAAAGGCCTTTATTTAGATGTATGGTTTAACCATTTCCTGTAAAAATCCAGAGCCATAACCAACCAATTGTATGGCCGCAGCCGGAAGGCTCAGGGCCGCAACTTCGAAAGATCTATTCACCAAAAAAGAGTGAATTCCAAGGGTAAAAAAATAAAGACCATATCCCATAAGTATGAACAAGCCTAACAATGGCTGCAAAAGAAGAAGGAGCAGTGAAAACACAAAACCAATTATAAAGAATGAAGGAAACCAATGCGTGATTTTGATTGCCTCAGGATGGACTCTACCCACCAACACTCTTCCTCTTCCAAAGTTAAAAACCTGTTTATAAAACTGCATCAAGTCTGTTCTCCGTTTATGATAGACATAAGCTTTCGGGATAAGACCGACTTCAAAGCCAGATTTTCTCATGCGAATACTAAACTCAATGTCTTCCGCAAGCCGATCGAACTTAAACCCACCCGTATTATCAACGACTTCCTTTCGGATTCCCATATTAAAACTCCTTGGCTGAAAGTTTTTCCGCTTTCCTCCCCGTATTCCACCCGTTGTCAAAACAGACGCCATGGTGTAACCCATAGCGCGTTGAAGGGAAGTAAAATCCTCATGAGCCTGGTCAGGACCACCCCATGCATCCAGGAGTGTGTTGGCCAAAAATATTTCTACCTCTTCAAAATATTTTGGCGGAATAATGCAATCCGAATCAAAGAGTACAAAATAATCTCCTAGAGCCTTTTCAAATCCAAAATTACGACTTTGACCAGGCCCTGTATTAGGTTTAAAAAAATATCGCAGATTCAATTGACTGGAAAATTTTTCAAAAACTTTCTCACATGTGATAGATGAGCCGTCCTCCACCAGAACCACTTCGAAATTGGTGACTGTTTGTTTTGTTAAACTCTCCAATAATTCCTCAACTTCCTTAGGCCGATTATATACCGGGATAATGATGGAATATTTAGGCTTTTTCATTATCGTAAAAGTAGTGAATTTAAAAAGGTGTTACCCACCTTAGATGGTGATCAAACATATTCACCTAATACTACTTCGAACGTCAGTGCCGTTTTCTTATCTTTCTAAAAACCCAACTCATGAAGGCCACAAAATTTCCAATCCTATTCCTTTTCATCAATCTTGAAGCGGAGGCTCAACAAAAAGACTACTCGGCTGATGTTGCCACAATCGATGCCATTACCTCCACACTCTATGCAATAATTTCTGGCGAACCAGGAGCCCCAAGGGATTGGGATAGGTTCAGAAACCTTTTTAAGCCCGAAGGTAGATTGATTCCCACACGGAAAGATGATAGCGGAAAACTTATTACCAAGGCGCTAAGCCCAGAAGAATATGTACAGATATTTCAATCACGAATACCAACTGGTTTTTTCGAACGAGAGCTTCATCGAACATCTGAGGAATACGGCTCGGTTGCACATCTTTTTAGCACCTACGAAACACGTGAAAAAAAAGATGGCCCCGTAACCAACCGAGGTATTAATAGTATTCAACTCTTTCATGATGGCACACGCTATTATATTATAACTATTTTTTGGTGTGCTGAAAGTATGGGTTTTGTGTTGCCCAAGAAATACTTGAAATAGAGGAATAAACTTAGCAGATTAACTAAGAAACATTACATCATCCTGCTTCGCTGGAAAAAATTTAACCCATGGGTTAACTCAAAAAATAATCAACATCCAGTACCTAGAATCCCGTGCCAGGTTTTATCTTGCACCAATGGAAAATTTTGTTGTCTCAGCGCGCAAATACAGGCCTTTAGGGTTTGAAGAAGTAGTGGGTCAGGACCACATCACTACAACGCTGAAAAACGCCATTGATAACAATAAACTGGCCCAAGCACTTTTATTTTGCGGGCCTCGTGGTATAGGTAAAACTACCTGCGCACGGATTGTAGCCAGGATGATCAATGGCTTTGAAGAAAAAGCAGAAGTCAATTCTCTCAATATTTTTGAATTGGATGCGGCCTCCAATAACGGGGTGGAGGAAATCCGGAACCTGATTGAGCAGGTGCGCTATCCTCCTCAGTTTGGTAAATACAAAGTCTACATCATAGACGAGGTGCACATGCTCTCTAATTCGGCATTCAACGCCTTTTTAAAGACACTAGAGGAACCTCCTTCGTATGCCATATTTATTCTAGCCACTACAGAAAAGCATAAAGTAATCCCTACCATTTTATCGCGCTGTCAGATTTTTGATTTTAATAGAATTCAGGTGTCGGACATTGCCCGGCAACTCAAAAAAGTAGCCGACCGCGAAAAAATAAAAGTGGAAGAAGAAGCACTTCATTTGATCGCACAAAAAGCAGATGGCGCTTTACGCGATGCACTCTCTATTTTTGATTTAATGGTTACATTCTCTTCAGGGAAGGAAGTGACATTTAAAGATGTGATCAACAACCTTCACATCCTGGATTATGACTATTATTTCAAAGTTGTGGATGGGTTACTGGCGGAAAATGCAACCCAACCACTTTTATTGTTAGATGAAATACTGCGTAAAGGATTTGATGGCCATAATTTTATCGTTGGATTGAGTGAGCATTTACGCAATCTGCTGGTCTCACAAGATGCCCGTACGGTTAGCTTACTGGAAGTGCCAGATAGCACCAGGAAAAAATACATGGAACAGTCACAGGCTTCATCACCTTCACTATTGCTTTCCTGGCTCAACATTGCAAGCCACTGCGACATTAACTACAAGAGCAGTAAAAGCCAGCGACTGCTTGTTGAATTGGCACTTATGAAAATGGCGAATGTCAACGCTGTTTTCAAAGGCAATGGAACTGCTCCGGGAATCGAAGTAGTAAAAAAAAAATTGAATTAGAGCCTGAAGCCGATACTTCTGTTGTTGAAGCCACCACCAAAGAAAAAAAGGTTACCCTTCCGATGCAGGAAATACCGATTCCGGTAGAGCAACCTAAACCAGTAACTGCCCTACCTTCCAGAAAAGAAAATCCACGACTAAAAACAACGCTGAATCTGGGCAGCATTTTAACACCCGCACAAAAACAGGAAGAGACTAAACCTGAAGAAAAAAATGGTGCAATTATCTCAAATGACCAACCTGTTAGTGAAGCGCTGGTAAAAAAAGCATGGGCAGAATTTGCTGAAGCCCGGAAAAATCAGGTAGCCGAATACCATTTACTCAATCGTGAATTTGATTTCAATAACAATCACATCACAATTTATCTGTCAAATCCCATTGAAGAGCCAATGCTGGTCTCTATCAAGACTAATCTCGTTGAATTTTTACGACAAACACTAAATAACAATTCTATTCAAGTTACAGGTGTTCTTAAGGAATTTCAATCGAAAAAAGTTGCCTATACCAACAAGGACAAGTTTGAACATCTGGCTGAGAAAAATCCTATCTTACACGATCTTAAAAGCAGGTTTGGATTGGATCCTGATTTTTAGCTGTCGATTCCTAACAAACACGGAATTACCAAATAAGTAGCCAGATCGCTATTGTCTATTACCCAATTTTATTATACCTATTCCCTTCACAATCAAAGGTTAGAGTCCCGAATCGATGTTTTATTTAGAATTATTCTAGTTCACTATCGACTTTCGTTATTTAGACAAATTCTAAATAATTATGGAAAAGAAATTCGTAGCAATTAACTACATCACCTGCGAACCTCATTATCGTGAGCGATTCGAGCAACTTTTTGGAACGAGAGCACATGCCATAGACCGGATGCCTGGGTTTGTGGATATGCAAGTATTGAAACCTAATGGAGAAGGTGATTACCTGATTGTAAGTCACTGGTCTTCGGAGGAAGCCTTTAAGACTTGGACAAGTTCGCCTGAATTTATTGAAGGACATAAGCGGGGCTTTGAAGACATTCGCAAGGCCAAAGCTCAAGGTGAAAAGCCGCCTATGAGTTCCTCCTTCAAAACCTATGAAGTGATTGCGAACTAGCCTTCCCTTAAAAGTCTCATAATACAAACACATACGAAAGAAAAAAATGGAAAACCAGATAACAAAATTCCGTGTTTCTACTATCATAATAACAGCGGTAATGCTTGGGCTTTTGGCCAGCCTCGAATTCTCATGCAAGCAAAACGAAAAGGCTAAATCAGACAACACAAGTTCCGAAAAAAAAATCGGAGTATTAATGGTAAACCACGGCTCGCGATCTGCTACCTGGAGGCAGGCTTTGCTTGACCTTAAAATTCACGTGAAAGACTCAATTCTCGGCAACGGTGTTGTGAAAGAAACAAAAACTGCTTTCATGGAGTACAACGAACCTTCTATTGCAACCCGCTTGAAAGAATTTGATGCTGAGGGATTCACGGATGTAATTATTGTTCCCATCTTCCTTACTGTAAGTCCACATTCATTTGACGACATCCCAACCATTATTGGACAAAAGGAAGACCCACAATCTATGGAGACATTAAAAATGGAAAAGATAGATCGTTACACACCTCGGGCGAAAACACACATTACTCCCCTGCTTGATTTCACGGACATCTTAAAGAAAAATATTCTAAAAAGAACTCAAGAGTTGTCAAAAAATCCTACCCAGGAAGGGATAGTTCTTATGGCTTATGGTGACGAGACCTACCTGAAAGAATGGTCTGAATTACTCAACAATGTTGGCGAATTCGTAAAACAAAATACCGGTATTAAAAACCATTCCTTTGGCTGGTGCGGTCACATCGCACAATACAATTCCGATTCAACTACTGTTGCAATCCAGCGTGTGTTAACTGATAAAAGCTCGGCAATCGTTATACCTGTATTGGTAGCACACGATGAAATGTTCCAGGTAAAGATAATTGGTGAGGGAATTGCAAAAATTCCTAACTCAAAAGAACGAGTGATTTATAAAGCTGATGCAATTTTACCGGATGTAAATGTTGAGCACTGGGTAATTGAGACCGTGCAAAAACATGTAGATCAAATTCGGCAAGGAGTTATTGCCACCAAGTAGATATGAAAGGTAGTTGGCACAGGAGACTCAAAAGACTAAATATTGCAACCCATCGTGATGTAGGGTATTTTTTCTCTTCTCTGATTATTATTTATTGTCTTTCCGGAATAGCCCTCAATCATGTTAACGATTGGAATCCTGATTTTATCATTCAAAAAAAAACAATTGAGATACACGAAAAGTATTCATCTAAAGAACTGACTGTAGAAGTAATTAATAGTTTGGGGAAATTGGTCGGTGAGAATAAATTCAAAGTGTATGATACCCCAACCTCCAATCGCGTTAAAATCTATTATGAAAACGCTTCGCTGCTCATTGATTTTAGCGATGGAGTAGGTATCTATGAAAAGGTGTCAAGACGTCCTATTTTTTTTCAGTCAAACATCGTGCACCGCAATAGTTTGAAAGGATGGAAATGGGCATCGGATGCATTTGCTTTAATGCTCATTATCATTAGCGTTACCGGATTATTCATTCTAAAGGGTAAAAAAGGAATATCAGGCAGGGGCAAATGGTTGATCGCTGCGGGAGGTTTACCGCCTCTACTTGCGCTGATCTTGTATGAAGTTTTATGAGGTACCCCTCACGCACCAGCAGCTTGTACAGACAATTATGCTTCGCACTTCTTCCATGATTTATCCAACACAAACGTCCCAATGGGTATGAGAGAAGCCGCCAGGGCAACTAAAACAGAAAACCTATTCCATCGTATGGCTTGATGGCAAGTAATACTGCTCCTATGTAAGCGATGAACAAAATTCCGTGCATCCAACCTACCACCTTCACCATCATAGGGAATCCGAAATAATGCTTCAGGGGCATAGCAATCAACAGCAAAACCAAAAATGAAATACCTTCGGCTATACCGATGATACGAAGTTGAGTGGCATTTTTTCTCATACGTTAAACGACTTGAGCGTGATAAATAGATGTAGTTTGATAACGCTTCATGGTATGATAACCCATGTAAATAAGAATGATCCCCAACAATTCGGTCACATACAATACCTCTGTGTATCCAAATTTGGTAAATGATCCTCCAATACCAGGCAACAACCCACCTACCGCAATAAAAATATTTCCGATACATCTATTCTTGAATTTGATGTCTTTGCTGTATCGATAGGCTGAATAGGCAGCACCACCTACAAGAAAGATGAATGCATAAATATTAACAAAAGGAGTGATTAACCGCACATTCTTCCACGTTAACACCCGTCCGGTCAATCGGGTAGGTTCTACCAGAGAATAGTCGATCGGTGACATCATGACCAACACAGAAGCGATGAGGATGATGGAAACGACACTAAACATCATAACATCTGCCGTGGATTTTTTGAAAATTAGATACACCGAACCCTGGGCGAGCGGAAATCCTCCAAGCAAGGCTCCCAGGATATACCATGATCTGAAGACTGGTTCGCTCCAGTTAAAAATCCCTACAATACTTTCGGTCAGCGTCCCTAGTCCATAACACAAAACTCCAATCATCCACCAAAAAAAATAGGCAGGTTTGTTTTTACTATTCCACTCCCTGTAAAGTATGACGAAGAAAACACCTGAAAGGACGGTGGTGAGAATTGGAATTTTATGTATGAACTCAATCATAGAATTTTGTATATTGGGGCTAAGAGAGAAATTGTTTCTTAACCGCAAAATCTAGAGATCCTTAGTTAAATGATTTCGAGTCATTGGGCTGATACACATACCGGAAGGTATAATAGCCCGCTACATCGGTATTTACAGGATTAGTTTTGGCCCCCTGGTAGTAGCTTAGAATTTCAACTTTAGCATACCGGTTATCAGCTGTTTTAAAAATGAGTACTTTCCCTGCCGTGGGCTTTATCACTTGCGCACCCCCATCATAAGTATACCATCCGTTGCCCGAGCCGGTTGGAATTGCATATTTGCTAGTGGTGGAATTTTTATCATCCACAGCATAACCGTCCGCTGGAGCTTCCAGGATTTCGTCAAATAATCCGGATTTCACGATTGCCCCTGCCGCGCCAGAACCACTTGTTCCGCCATTGACAATGATGGTTGTCCTTCTAAATCCAACATCCCATTTGGTTGTGGCACTATCAGCATTTAGAACCACTTCTCCGGTCTTAAAACTAAAAAGTGTAAACTTATTTGTAATGCCAGTCGGTTGACCATTGTTAGGATCAATTCCGGTTCCGGGGTCTGCAGCCAAATCTGTTGTGGTGGTGGCTATAACGGGATCAGGTGCCGGGCTATCATCCTTACACGCTGTAAAAATAACAGCCATAGTGGCTAACAAGCCAATAGACAAAAGCGATTTAATTGAATTCATGGTCATTTAATTTATATTAAGGTTTAACATTATTTTTCGAAAAGTTGTAACTCACACTGCCATACATGAGGCGGCCCGGCAGGTTGGGGATATAAATTGGTTCTGTATAATTGAATAGATTATCAACACCCACCTGAAACCGTAGTCCGCAATTCAAAGATTTTGCAACAGATAAATTCACCAGGGCATAACCTTTAACAAAATCATCGTAAACATCTAAAATAGAATTGCTGTTGCGGTCCGAAGGTGGAATAGTTTCACCCTGAATATTTCCCCGAATATCACCAACACCATATTTGCCGCGATAGATTATCCGTGCGCTTGCCTCCCATTTTGTTACCGGATGGCGATAGAATAGTTTGATATTGCCTGTATGACGCGAACGGTTATACAACCCATAATACTCATTTGGCTGAAGCCGCTTGGTCACCAGAGTATTCGGATCGCGATAATACACGTTGCCATCTTTTACATCTTGTACCACATCCTTATCCTTAGCATACAGCAATTGATATCCTGCTGAAAGTGTGAAATTCCTGGCAAATGGGTAGCTAACATTAGTTTCCAATCCACTTGTATAGGCTCGGTTGACGTTGCGATATGTGTAAATGCTTTGCCCTGCCGTTGTTATCGCCACTGCCTGCGTCTCAATCAGATTATTGATAGAATTATAAAATCCATTTACCTCCATAGTAAGTGAAGGGAGAATTTCTATTTTTCCTCCTACATTAACAGCAACAGAACGTTCAGCTTGAAGTTCACCAATCAGAGTAGGATCGAACAAATAAGACTGTATTTGTCCTTGTGCTTCCAATTCGGCAAGGCGGGGCTGAACAATCTCAGTTCCCAAAACAGAATAACCGCCTGCGGCCGAGTTACTGAAGTTGAAATATAGTTGGCGAAAATCAGGTGATTTAAAACCCACTCCGGTAGAGGCTTTTAATGTTATTCGCTTATTCACTTCATAACGTGCAGAAAGTTTGGGGCTAAATTGAGAACCATATGAACTATTGGAATCAAATCTTCCGCCAGAAACAAGAGTGAACTTATCCATAGGCAGCCATTCATATTGAAAAAATGCATAGTTCGTCCATTGATTCCTTCCATTTTCATCTCCGTACCGTGAAGTTTTAACAGTTTCACCAACGTGACCTGCCCCCAGGGTAATAATGTTTTTGCTGTTGATAAAGTACTCGCCATTTAGCTCAGGCCTCGTAAAGGTTTGCTCAAAATCATCGTGATAATACGGTGAGCCATCGTTATCTAAACTCAAATTGGTTTCAGTCTGATAATGCGTTGTATAAAATCGCGCAATTACTTTCAACTTAGTAGAGAACCGATGGGTGAACACCGGATTAATATTCCAATCCTTAACCTCGCCAGTCCCTGACGTTTTGATTTGTTCGTTAGAAGAAGTGACTTCAAAATTAAAGCGCTGATATTCCTTGAAGTATCTTCCGGCTAACGAGAAATCGGTTTTTGGCCCTACCTTATACGTAATTTTGGAATTGAATGTCTGATTCGTAAAAGGGGAAACGGTCTTCCCGAAATTCTCTGGTGAAAGGTCGTAACCATCGGTGCTGTATCGATTTCCAAAAAGATAGATTCCTAACTTATCTTTGGTAACACTCACATCACCGGATAGGTCAAGTGTTTTGTTAGTGCCGTATCTAGAGGAAAAATTTCCATTAGTTCCTGGCTGTGATCGATCCGTGATGATATTGATAACACCAGCTAAAGCATCCGAGCCATACAAGCTGGAAGATGGCCCTTTAACTATCTCAATTTGTTTAATATTACCTATCGCAATTCTGCTTAACTCCAGAGAACCCGTGTAACGTCCAATGATGGGTTCGCCATCAATGAGAATAAGTGTATAATCAGGATTAAAGCCCTGCAATTGAATTCCACTGCCTTGACCGTTGACTTGAGGAACCACCACTAAACCAGTTTGCTCAGTCAACACATCGTTCAATCTAAGAGATCCCATTGTCTTGATCTGGGCTTTAGGAACCAGAAATACGGGCATTGGCAGTGATCCCATAGTTCGCTCATTGCGTGTCGCAGTCACGATCACTTCCTCCAATTGCCTTGTTCGAAGTGAGTCCAGGTCTGTTGATACTTGAGCCGCCACACAGAATTGACTAATAATTAAAAGTGTACAAAAGAGCGGTTTGGCGAATTGGGTTCTTAAAGTCACAGATGCAAATATTAAAATCATTTGAAGCGAAAAATACCCTTGAAAGTATAAATAATGCCTTTTGTACTCCCTTCCACATTAAAAGTAAAAATTGGGTACTTTTGATCCAATTCAACTGAATTAAGTTAATCAGACACATGACTTTTGTCATTTTTAATTATGGAAAAGTTTACCAACCCAACACGATCTGAAATTAATAATCCTAAAAGTTCCATTCGATCGGTGTTAATCCGAGATGATTTATCCCTTGAACTGATCGAGAACAAGGAAAATAAAGCGGTGACACATGATAGCCTTGTTAACCGAAATATTATCCACTTTTATTTCTGTTTACAGGGATCAGCCGTATTCAGTTTTGGGCCTCACTATAGCCGGCAAATAGAAAAGCAACGCAACTACTTTTTCTATAATCCGGAAAACGATCTGCCCTTCCAGTTGCATCTGACTCCCGAAACCAGAATTATCTCCCTTTCTATCACACTTGAAAGCCTTCACAAACTTTTTTCACAAGATGCATTACCCTTTCTTAAACCAGAAAACGTAAAGACAAAGTTTTATGATGAACGAGAGATTCCATCACATCTTTATGTTATACTGAATCAAATATTCACGGTAAGTTTAAATGAAAGCGTAGCGAAGCTTTATTACCATGGAAAAGTACTAGAACTTTTAGCTCTCTATTTCTCAGAGAATAAACCCGACACTGAAAACTGTCCTTTTCTAAATGATCAGGAAACAGTTCGCAAAATCAAACACGCAAAAGAATATCTTCTCAAGAATATGGAAAAACCGCCTGGCTTGAAAGAATTGGCGAAACAGGCCGGACTCAATGAATATCAACTAAAAGTTGGCTTCAAAGAAATTTACGGCAATACCGTCTTCGGCTATTTACTGGATCACAAACTAGATCACGCGCGCGTGTTATTAGATTCGGCAAAGTTTCAAGTGAATGAAGTTGCCTACCAAATCGGCTACGCTAACCCCAGTCATTTTATTGCATACTTCAAAAAGAAATTTGGGGTGACCCCGAAGAAATATTTGATGGGAAGGGAAACCGTTAGTGGTAATCGGTAATCAGCAAATGGTAATCGGTCACAACAGACACTGATTACCGATCACCGATTACTTTTTGAAGAAGTTTCATCAGTTGTATCTCCTTCTTTATTTTTCTCAAACCCGTACGGGCAATCACGGCAACCGCTTTCACAACAATAGCCACGCTTCAGGTGATGGGTCGAAGTGAATACGAACAATCCTCGCTCGATGTAATAATCGATTCCTTCTCTCAGGTTTGACAATGGTTTGCCAGGATTCACGTCTACTGCATCACTGCGTTAAAATTTTAAACTAATTCCAGTATTCGCATTTAAGCCAAGTGTAGAATACCCTGTTACTTCACTGTACTGTTGATTCAGGATATTTTTTGCATCTATAAATATTTTTACATGATCACCGAATTTATACTCGGCATAAAAATCTAAAAGTGCATAAGCGTCCAGTAGGGCCTTATCCGTGGCGAAGGTTGTCAGGTTGAAAAACTGATCATCGCGTTTACCAAATGCTTTCAGATTTGCGCTTAAATAAAATTTTGCACTCGCTTGATAACCAGCATTTATCCCAAAAGAATTTTTTGGCCTCCGAAGAAGATTGTTTTCCGTACCCGTGCTATTCGTGACTTCCCCTGTAACAAATGAATAGAAACCCCGAATACGAATTTTATCAGAAAGGTTCACCGATGGTTCAATTTCTAAACCATGATCGTTTTGCTCATCAAAGTTAGTATACGTTGGATATCCGTAAATAATAACATCTTCTATTCTTCGCTTAAACGCATCTGCCCTGATGTCAAACTTTTTATCCGGTGAAAACCACTGTACCCCGCCTTCAATTGAGTTGCTCTTTTCAGGCTTCAGATCAGGGTTTGCACCATATTGTCCGTAAAGCTGATAAAGCGAAGGTGCCTTGAATCCGGTTGACAGATTGAAAAAGAGCTTCAACTGTCTTTGAATTAAATAAGAAGGATTAAAGCTGTACGTGAAATTATCACCGTATTTCGAATGATTATTATAACGTGCCCCCAGTTCCATTACAAAGCCACCCATGTTGTGTAAGAACAAAGAAAGATAAGGGCTAGTGATAGTCACAGTTGGATCGACTTCAACGGAAGTCGTATCCAGCATCTTCAACGTCTGTCGGCTTACACCGGCAAGCAACTGAAGTTGCTTTGCAAGATCATAGTTGAAAAATAACTCTGCCTGATTGAAACGACCCTTGTATTCGCTTTTGCCATACGTGCCATCAAATACACGATCGGTATTATCATTGGCATACATAAGATTGAGTGCTCCTTTTTGTAATGCATATTGGGCATTGGCCCCAATGTTGAGCAGCTTTCCTTTGTAGGTATTCAAGGGATCATCGGTAAATGCGCCTGCATCGTACTTTCCATCAAAATCAGAATAGCGCACAAAAGGCTTGATCACCAAAGCATTTATTGGCTTAATGCCCAGGTTAGCCTGAAATGAATTTTGCGAGAAGCCGTCTATATCAAAATTACCCGTGCCACTTTCGTCCTTTGCTTCGCTTATGCCATCCGTCTGATACCGTGTATAACCAATGTTATAGTCCACAATTTTTATAGTTCCATTAATGCCGGCACCTCCTTTAAAAGAATTGAAGCTTCCGTAACTTACTGTGCCAAAACCACCCACCGGTCTATCACCACCTTTTTTAGTAATGATATTGATGACGCCCGCGATGGCATCTGTGCCGTATAAAGTAGATTGACTTCCTTTTAAAATCTCAATCCGCTCCACCTGATCGATGGGCAACAATCGTAAATCATAAGCGCCACCTGAAATCCCTGAAGGGTCATTTACCGGAATACCATCTAGTAAAATAAGCGTGTATTCATTCTTCGCGCCACGCAAATACACAGACTTGTCTTTGCCGGGATTACTATTTGCTCCGTTGATGACCATTCCGGTTTGCTCATTTAGCAGTTGAGAAATGTCTTTGCCAGCACTCCGCTTGATTTGATCTTCATCAATAATAGCGAGCACCTTCCCGGTTTCACTTTGACTTTTTGGAAACTTGGTGGCCGTTACTACAACCTCGTTGAGGTTATACAATTTTACTGAATCTTGCTGGGCGTTGGTTTGATTTGGCACCAGCCACCAAAAAGCAATTAAAGTTATTGCCCAGACTTTTTTCTCTTTTTTCATGTGAGAAAGTTTAAGGTTGAAAAAAGAGTAAAAGGCTGAAGATGAAACGATGATCGTGAGCTGAATAAAGTCAATCACACAATCAAAAGAATCACAGTCGCTTTTTACCCGAAGCACTGAAATTATTTTTGCGTTATGGCAGGTCTCCTGGCTCGTCTGATTTTCCGTCTACCTTCCCGTAGCACCTAGTACCACAGTGGAACCGCCTTAGCGGGATTGACAAAAATTTCCTGATCTTAAATCAGGACCAAACTTACAGTTGCGGGAACAGCCCCCGAGTTGAACGGGATTCCCTTTTAATCATTCACCATACGAAAAGTGGTGATGGAACCATTATGCAAGTGCAAATGTAATTTATTTTACAATATCGAACACACAGTACAAGCATTTAACAAAAATGCAACTGCCGTTATTTCATTTTATAACCAACAGTTACAAAGAAGGTTCTTCCATCTGCTGGCAGTACTCCTGGACCTGGATAGCCACCAGCCCTACGGGTGAAGTACTGTGCATTTGACAAATTATTTATCCCTCCTTTTAGTTGAATACCATTATTATGCAGATATCCCAGCGTTAAATCCGCAACAGAATAAGAAGGCACCAATCCGTTTTGACCATTGGCCGATGGTTCTTTTGTATTATTGGCATCGGTATAAACCTCATCCGTAAAGCTATGTTGAAGAGCGGCCGTAAATCCCTTCCATTCATAGTTGAATCCTGCTCGCAATATGTTTTTAGGAGCATATTCAACTATTTTATCCTTGTAATTGGTTTCACTCAACATATTGTTTACTACTGAAACAACTTTGAAGTTACTATAGCGGGCATTATTATAGGCATAAGAAACAAATATGCTAACCTTCCCTATCCTCTTGTCTATTCCCGCGGAGGCGGTGATGTTATATTCAGCAAATGCCTCTATTCCATTAGATATACTACCACCAACATTGGTGCGAAAGTTATAAAAAGAACCGTCTTCCCGCTGTTGCTTAATGGTGCCCACGCGGTTATCGTATTTTAAATAAAAGGCACTCACATCAAATAGAAGATACTCTTTAACATTGCCACGATAACCTGCATCAATGTTCAGACCCCTGGCATCGGTTAAGGTAGGATCGATAACATCGGTGGTGGGAGCTGCCGTTAGATCAGCAAATTGAACAGGTCGATACGATTGAGTTGCGTTTGCATAAAACCTGGTAGTTGAGGTTGCGGCATATTCCAAGCCAACACCGCCAATTAAAAAACCGCGGCTTCTTTCCTGATTTTGAAGATATACCGGGTTATTGTTGTTTAACCCACCATATCCACTCGCCTCTGCCATGAGAAATTCGTAACGCAAACCAGGGATCACTATCCATTTTTCCGAGAGGCCAAATAAATTTTCTGCGAAAAAAGAGGCATTTTTACTTCCATAGTCGATGTCACCTATCCATGAAGTTCCACTTTGAAGGCTAATGTCATAATCCGTGCCGTTGCTCCCTCTTCCACCCCGATACCGATTGGTCGCTCCTCTATATAATCTAACCCCAGCGCTGAGATTATTACTTATTCTTCCCAAATTGTAATTGAGAAGGTGACGTACTTCCAATCCATAATTTCGATAATTATCTACATCAACTGTGCGATTATTATATTCACCCGTAGAGGGGTTAATTGCGTCTTCTACTGTAATTCCCGCTGCCGGGAAAAAACCAACACTATTGCGATCTCCATATATACTAAAGAGTTTCACATTCAATCTTTGGTTAGCACTGATTTTATAATCGCTGGTCACAGCAGTTGTTTGCCAGATCAGATTGAACCAATTGCGGCTCCGCAAACTTTGTTGGGCATTTTGAACAAACTGTGAATCCACAAGGCCACCCGGTTGCTGGCTAAGCGCCTCCCACCTTGTAAATTCTGTTGTCAACGAAAGTCGATCGGAAATACGATAGGTAATAGTGCCAGACCCTGTATTGCTTCGATATTGATTATTACCACGCCAACCATCTGCATTACGATGGTCAAAGAAAGCGTAGTAATTAAGTTTATTCGTTTTGCCTCCAATAGCATTGTAAGAATTAAATAAACCATTGCTACCTCCTGTCTGATAGGTTTCCAATTGAAAAGGCCTGGAGAATTCACTTCCGTTTTTCAGTATATAATTAACCATACCTCCAATTTGCGGACCGTATTGCAGCGCTCCATGGCCTCGCACTATTTCAATTCGCTGTACCGATTGAAGCTGCGGATTGTAATAGGCCTCTGGATATCCAAAGGGATCTGCGGAAATATCATATCCATTTTGGCGGACATTGAATTCCCAGGACCGATTAGGACTTAATCCACGGGCAGAAATGCCAATCTGAATGCCACTACTTTCACTTTCCCACACAAAGACTCCAGGCACTTTGGCCATCACCTGTCGCATTGTATTTGTTACTACATTCCCTTGCACATTATCCAACACGATCAGCGAACTCTTCTTGCCTGCGTAAATATTCGTACTTACAATCTCTGGTAATTGGTGTATGTCTGATCGGCTCCCTTGGCCTACAATGGTTATTTCATCTAGAATCCGAATAGAAAGACTATCTCGCTCTTGCGCATGAAGATTTGCACAAGTAATTGATAAATAGGCTATTACTAAATATCTCATCATGTATGGCTTCATAAAAAACTCTTATTTAGATTTAGTCTAAATAATAGCAAATATAAAACCGTTACGCATAAGACAAAATGATTTTTGAGTTTTCTACGATTGGGCAGGCCCTGAGCAATGAGATAAGCTAAATACGAGATATTAATTGTGCAATAGCATTTGTCAGCGACAATGCTTGGTGGATAAGACCATAGAAGGTCAATACCTTCTGCGAGAAGTTGTTCTTTTGGGTGCTGATCCAAACAACATCCCAAAAACACCTCTTACGAGCTCACGACCAACTTGCTTGGCAACCGGTGATGACATCACTTCCTCAAACGTACTTTTCTCTTTTCGTGTAGAGCGCGATAACTTGGCTTCTTTACGCTCCTCTACTTCTTCCGTTTGTTCTGCACGAACTGCTCCTATCCGTTCATTCAGTATTTCAAAGGCACTCTTGGGATCAATTGTTTCTTTATACTTTTTGTAAAATTCTGATTGGTCCAATTGAGCTTGATATTCAGTAGCATTCAAAGGTCCCATGAACGAAGCAGGAGGTGCCAGGTGAGTCACCACCGTTTCGGTAGGAATACCCTTTTCATTCAACACGGTGATGAACGCCTGGCCAATACCAAGTTTTGTGAATTGCTGTTCTAAATCGTAGAATTCGGACTTTGGAAAAGTTTTGATGGTTGCTTTCAAGGCGGTGACATCATTCGGGGTGAAGGCCCTGATCACATGATGGACACGGTTACCCAATTGTGATAAAACGGTTGCCGGAACATCTTGGGTAAGCTGTGTACAAAAGAAAACACCAACCCCCTTTGATCGAATAAGTCGAATGACCTGATCAATCTGATCCATAAATGCTTTAGGTGCATCTTTAAAAAGCAAGTGCGCTTCGTCCAGAAAGAAAACGAGCTTGGGCTTATCCAGGTCACCAGCTTCTGGCAAAGCCTGATAGATTTCCGCAAGTAGCGCTAGCATAAAAGTGGAGAAAATAGAGGGCTGACTTTGAACATCCGCCACATTCAACAAACTAATTACTCCCCTACCATCTACTTTTTCAAATAGATCATCAACATCAAATGATTTCTCACCAAAAAGCTGATCGACACCTTGTTGCTCAAGCACAACAAGTTTACGCAAGATGGTACTGGCTGTAGCCGGAGAGATTTTTCCGTAATCCTCCTTGATTTCAGCTGCACCGGCTCCCTCAGAAAGGTAATTCAGAACCTTCTTGAGATCATTCAAATCAACAATAGGCAATGCCTTGTCATCAGCATATTTAAATATGATCATCAATACTCCACTTTGTACTTCATTTAATTCCAAAACCTTGCTCAGAAGTACCGGACCGAATTCTGTAACGGTCGCCCTCATCTGCGCACCAAGTTTTCCACTTAAGGAATAAAGTTCTACCGGAAATCCGGTCGGAGCAAAAGGAATACTCAATGCCTTTGCGCGTTCTGTAAGCTTATCATTTGTCATGGCTTCTTTTGCCATTCCCGAAATATCACCTTTTATATCGGGCATGAATACCGGAACACCAGCGGCTGATAATTGTTCCGCTAGTAGCTGCAAGGTTCGAGTCTTACCAGACCCTGTGGCACCGGTCACTAATCCATGACGTGTCATCATCCGTAACGGAAGGTTTACTTTTGCCTCGGCAATAACTTCTCCTTCCAAAATACCTGAACCAAGGTAAATGGACGCTCCAGTCATGGAGTATGATGTATTAATAGCAGAAACAAACTTTTCTTTTGACATATTGTATACTCATTTATTCAGTACTTATCTTCTTTCTTAATAGCCAATCCGTCTGCGGATCATCCCCCATTTGAAAAATATGCTCACCAAATTTTTCAAACCCCCACTTCATGTAAAACTGTTGCGCTCTACTATTGCGTTCCCACACCCCCAACCAAATCCAATCTACGTTAATTTCTTTTGCAATACGCAATGCTTTCTCCATTAAAGCTCTGCCCACTTTCTGATTCTGATAATCATGATGAACATAAAGCCGGTGTAATTCAATCGTATTAGAACCAAGTGTATCTTCAACCTCCTGGGTGTTCCTTAACCGAAAAAATCCCGCTATGTGCATTCCGGCCCACGCTAAATACAAGAATGATCCTGGCTCATTAAATTCTTGTTCGAAATTATGCAGGCCATAGGAATTTTTTAAAAACGCTTCCATGTTCTCTGGTTCGTTCATATGTGCAAAGGTATCGACATAAGTTTGTATAGCCACCTCACGCATCTTGGGTATGTCTGTGAATAAAGCTTGCTTAACTTCAATCATACAAGCAATTTAAAAAAAAAGAAGCCCCGTAAAAACGGGGCTTCAATTAAATAGTTGTTTAAATTATTTCTTTTCTTCAAAATTCTGAATAGAGTATAACATACCTAATGAAAAAGCCTGGCCAATTTGTGCTCCCAGATCCTGATCATAATCGTATATCAAAATACTTCCGAGACTCACATTAATAAATTTGGTTACTTTAGCCGAGAAAGATAGCTCCAAGCGGTGATCAATCTTTTTTAATTCAAGCGTCTCATAATTAGCAAACAATATGTAACGCCATTTTAAGTTCACATTTTGAGCAATATCCTTATTGAATTCAGCCAGCATTTGAAAAGCTAACCACTCATACCGTGCTTTATCACCTGGATTTACACCGTAAGGTGTCGGATTATCCGTATTAACAAACCGATTAACATCATTCACAATGGTAACTCGCGGAGCAAATGGGGCAAGTCGCAGTTTGAAATAGTCAACAGGATGGTATTCCATACCCCAGGCCGTTGTTATAAAAGCCGGTGCAAATATATCGGAGATTAAAGAAGCCACTTCTAAACCATTAGCATCCTTTGAATACGTGTAACCCTTGGCAAATTGACTGAGAAAGTTAGCCGATACGAACATGTCCCATTTTTCACTCATGCTGTGGCCATATTTTGTATCAAGATAAATTCTATCGAGGGTTTTGCGATAACCTTGGCCTTCATTGTTGACCATACCATAGAGAAGATCAATTGAATTATCCCAGGAGTTTTTGCCTTTTTTATAGTTAGCCTGATAGTTGAGCAACGTGTTAAAACCAAGGGAGTTTACACCTCCTGCTTTCCAATTAGAAGAAAAAGAGGCCTGGTTTATATTCATTCCAACTCTGAACCTCTTTTTCCAATTCGAAGTGGAATCCACCTTTACAAACTGAGCGGCAAGCTTAAGAGACAGGGATGAAACCAGAAATAGTACTAAAAAAAACTGCTTATAAAAACTGCTTATAAAAACTGCTTTTCATGTGATTATTGTTTTAGGACATCAAAAGTACTAAAAACCACAAAAGCAGATCAGATCTTACTGAGTTTTATTTCATCAAGTGAAACTTCCGTGAGAGGTTTGGTGATGAATTTGATGACGTGATCATTATTGACAATATTATCAATGTCCCGTTTGTTATCCGAAGAGGATAGGATGATAACTTTACATTTATTCCTTACCAATTCATTGAATTTTTCAAATTCATATAGAAATACAAATCCATCTACAATGGGCATGTTGATGTCCAAAAAAATAATATTTGGAAGATTTTCAACCAGGCTTTGGTTTTCTTTCAGGTAATCCAGGGCACTTTTTCCAGAGCCTTTCACCTCTACCCTCTTTGCAAATTTGGTAATTTCGATAATCCGCTTACTGATAAAATTGTCAGTATCGTTATCATCAACCAGCATAACCAAATCAATTGTACTATGTACAGTATCCTTTACCATTATCTAAATCAGTCTTAATTTCCTTTACTTAATACACAACAATCGAAAAATAGTCCTTTATAAAATAAAATCTGAATTTTTCATCCTTTCATAAAAGGCATACGTAAGTTTTAACTCAATAATGCTTTAAATCACCGGTTACTTCTGAAGAATACGTAACCTTTCGCCAATAGTGAGCGATAAGTCATGCTTCCCGTTCCAATCCATCAATTCCTTAATCGTAATACCGTATTTTCTTGCCACACTATATAAGGTATCCGAAGCCAACACCTCATGAATTTTTTCAGTGGGGCTTATTTCTGCGTTTTTGGGATCCCCCATGCTTTCTGCAGGAGTCAATTTCAATATTTGACCCGGCTTTATTCCATCGGTCATTGTTAAATTATTCCAAGCCAACAAATTCAGGATCTCTACATTATTTGCCTTGGCAATCGAATAAAGGGTTTCTCCCTGTTTTACTGTATATTGAAAAGTGGGTTGTTGGGCCTGGTCGTAGTCTAGACTCCGTTGGTCTTTTTCCTCAGGAACTTTATCAATCTCTTCATATCTTCCTGCTTCTTTCACTATTTTTTCATTCCACTCAAATTCCTCTTCTTCGTCTACCAAGGCAACAGCATCGGTTTCCGGCATACTATCACCATTTTGTTTTGGGCCATTCAACCACACTATACTACCTTCCGCAATTTTTTTATTGTTAATTGGGCCATTATACTTAACAATCCTCTTTATCTGAACGCCCGTGTGTTGGCTTATCGACCATAGGTCTTCATTTGCGGCAGTTTTATAAAAATCGTTTTCAGATTTTGTTTTCTTTTTGGCTATAAAATAAAATGCACCAGGCCGCGCAGCGTGATCAATTGGTATATCGTTGTATTTTAAGAAAGAAGTAAGATCAATCTTTGCTCTATCAGCGAGGGATTTTATTGATTCACCTTCTTTTGCCTTTATTACCGGAACTTCATTTATCCTGATCACAACAAGTTTATCAGGACTTTCTGTCTTTCCGGAATTTATAGGATTGGATAACTTCACTTCTTGTTTGAAAGCAGTTGAAGCCGATATCAGCTTTGTGAAATCTTCAAAATCCCCCATCGGAATAAGCACTGCGTAGGGTTTATCAGAAGGAACCACTCCTTTTTTTATCCATTTATTAAATTCTAATAGCTTTTCCTCCTCAACTGAAACTTCAGCGGCAATGTCGTGGAGAGACTTGCCTGAATTGGTCTCAAATTGAATCAATTTTACCCGTGCTTCTCCGGTTATGGCACTTCCAAAAGCCACTTTATGCGCTAGATATTTTTTTACATACCAATACGTCTCACTAGTAATCTCCATGTGTTTGGCCCCATTATGTTGGTCTCCTACTTCGCGCTGCACACCTCCTGCTCCCATTTGGTACGATTGCAAAGCATATAGCCAATTATTGAACATGTAATTGTTTTGCTTAAGGTATTTGGCTGCTGCGTGTGTTGAGGAGATAATATTCATGCGTTCGTCCACCTCATTATCCATCCGCAATCCCATTTCCAAAGCGGTGAAATCTTTGAACTGCCAGAAGCCGACCGCATTCGAAACAGAGACAGCATCGCTTACTAATGCACTTTCCTGAAGTGCTAGAAATTTAAAATCATCCGGCAGGCGTTCTTCAGCAAAAATCTTTTCGACAAGAGGGAAATATGTTTTAGCGCGCTCTACTTTGATGCCAAAATAACGGGGATGCTGCGTAAGAGCGTCCACGTCTTTCTGGATTTCTCGCCTGGCATCATCTCGTATAGAGAGTGTCATGCCGGCAAATTGCATCTTGTGAGGCACTTCAGGAGCTTGGCCAATTGAGGCAGTGGCTCTGAAAAAAAATAGCGCAACCGCAAAAAATCTCATTGACTTCAAAGGTAGGAAAAAAGTCCGAATGTGTCCTAGACCTTCCTCATCATCAATATCCCATCCCGTACTGGAACTAACACGTTCTCAACCCTGCAGTCAGCCAGAATCTTCTTATTAAATTCAACAATAGCGCGCGTATCTTTGTCGGGCTTCGGATCTAACACTTTGCCACTCCACAACACATTATCAGCAAGCAAATAACCACCGGTACTGACCTTGTTAATCACCAGATCGAAGTAATTCGAATAATTTTCTTTGTCAGCATCAATAAAAACGAGGTCAAACGTTATATGAAGTTCAGGTATAATTTTTAAAGCATCACCAATCCGATAATCAACTACCTTGTCTAAACCGGCTTCGGAGAAGTAACTCCTCACCCTGCTTTCCAATTCCTCATTTACATCCAGTGTGAATAGTCTTCCCCCTGGCGAAAGGCCTTCTGCAAGACAGATCGCAGAATACCCAGTGTAAGTCCCTATCTCTAAAATATTTTTAGGTCTGATCATTTTACTAACCATTGAAAGAAACCTTCCTTGCAAATGACCTGAAAGCATTCGAGGCATCATAACGCGCGCGTTAGTATCACGGGTAATTTTCTTTAGTAGATCAGATTCCGGAGAGGTGTGTCTTTCTGAATATTCAGAAAGTCCCGGATCAATGAGTTCCATTTGTCTGGCTGGGTTCCATAATCAGGTAACTGAACTTATCTTCATCAAACATCTCAATAGACAGTTCTTGCAATTTGGCGGCAGTTGTATTCTTAACTCTTTCAAACATTTCCTCTAGTCTCGTTACTTTCCCCAGATCGAGTAAGTTACGGGCCATCATAATCATGAAGTTGATGTTACTTTCTTCGGCCATTGCAATTTGCCCGAGCAGCTGCTCTTTTGCTGCGGCCAGTTGGTTGACACCCATGGGCTGGTCGCGCATTTTTTGCAGTTCTATTCTCACAAGCTCTATGCTCTTCTTCATTTGGAATGGCTCTGTTCCAAACGAAATCATAAACAACCCTGTGTCTGTAAAAGGAATAAACTGTGCACCAATGGAATACACAAATCCATGCCTTTCACGCAATGCCATATTCAATCTGGAATTCATTCCACCACCACCCAGAATATTAGTGAGCATATAAAACGAACCACGCTTTTGATCTGATAATTTATAGGAAGTTCTTCCCATTGCACAGCGGGCTTGTTTCACCTCTTTTTTCAGCACAACTTCCTTCGGTTTATAGCCTGAAAAATTCTTTCTTACTTTTCTCGAAATCACCCTTGGCACAGAACCCAGATATTTTTCTGCCAGTTTTATTACCTGCTCCATTGGAACATTGCCGACACAGCTGAAAATTATTTTGCGTGTGTCCATGTGGCTCTTAACAAAGTCCTGAAAATCTTTGCGCTTAAAATTCCTCACTGTCTTTTCATTCCCCAAAATATTCATGCCAAGTGGATGCCCTTTGAAAATGACATGATCAAACTCATCCTGTAATGAATCTTCCGGATCATCTAAATACATGGACATTTCCTCGAGGATAACATTTCGTTCTTTATTGATTTGGTTTGAAGGAAATATAGAATGAAACGTAATGTCTGCCAGAAGCTCAAAAGCCCGCTCAAAATACTCATCCCGTATGGAAGCATAAAATAGGATCTTCTCTTTATCGGTAAAGGCATTCAACTCGCCTCCGAGAGAATCCAAACGGTTAAGAATGTGGAAGGCTTTTCTCTTTCGAGTTCCTTTAAACGCCATATGCTCCCAGAAATGGGCAATCCCCTGATTTTCTACGGTCTCATCACGACTTCCGATATCAAGCATAATCCCACAATGCACAATTTTAGTAGTTGTAATCCTATTGTGGACTATCCGAATTCCATTCCTAAGGGCATAAATCTCGTAATCTCTCATAATTGAACCTTAAAACTAAGGATTTATCTTGTTAACCGGCAGGAAGAATTTTGTGACTGAATTATGCAATTCAATTGTTTCATTGCCGCACAATGATGCCCGTAAACGGTCAGACCCTTGTTTGGTATTGTCATATTTAATTAAAATCGTAGAAAAATCAGTGGCATACCTATTGTAACCCGATCGTGTACTATGGAAACACAAAAAGTTAAGACCTGCTTTACCATCACATTCACGGATGATCAATTTCGCAACGCACGTGCCTATGTGGAAGATATGAAGAAACACAAAGCCCGTGTTTTTTGGCAGGGGAAAGAAGGTAAGACCGATGATGAATTGGTGGTAGAACAAATCGCTCACCGTATTTTATCAGGATTTTACAATACCGATCCATTCAATGCTGGCAAGCATATTGTTAAAATGGACAGCATGACCACAACTTAATTTCATTCAACATATTGCAGCTTTGATTAATCTCGCATTTCGTAGAGATAGTCAAAGCTTTTTGCTTTCTGTGGTTACAGTAATGATCTTGCATATTCAATTTTAGATTCATTCGGCATAAACGGTTATGGAGTTTGTTAAGACCTCAATTGACTTCTTCGGTTTTCAAATAATGGAGCCGGTGACGGCCATTACCGATCTTATGGTTTCTGCTGTATGTCTATATGCTTTTTTGAAAATAAAAGAAGTTAATAATCGTTTGCCATCCGTTCTACTTTTAAAATATTATTTTCTAATGCTGGCCATATCTACCGCCTATGGAGGCATCATAGGCCATGCCCTGCAGCACGAATTAAGTTTTGGTTGGAAAGTGCCAGGGTGGCTTACCAGTATGGCATCCATCGCGCTGATTGAACGGGCTGCAATACTTCATGCGAAACCCATTCTCCGGTCTCGCATTGGAAATTTTTTTTCCATCCTAAACATTATTGAACTGATAGTACTTAGCTCAATTGTTTTGATCACCTTAGAATTCTTTTTTGTAGAGGCCCACGCGGCCTACGGATTACTTGTGATTGTCTCCTCATTTGAACTTTTTATATACCTTAAGACAAAAAACGAGGGCAGTCGCATATTACTTATTGCTGTTTTCATCTCAGCCTTAGCGGCCACCGTCCATCTAACCTATTTTACCATTCATGTTTGGTTTAACCATCTTGATCTGAGTCATGTGCTAATGGCGATTGCGGCCTACTTATTTTATTTAGGAGCAATCAAAATAAAGCAGACTTCTGTCAATCTTTCTTAAATCCTGTCAAGTACTTTTTTTATTAATGATTCTACAACCTTAGTTGGATTTTTTGAAAACTTATTTTTAATGCGGTTACCAATGATGGCATTGACACTCAACGCTTCGTGTCCGAATAGGCGGGCCATTGCGTAATAGGCAGAGGTCTCCATTTCCATATTGGAAAGCCAGAACTCTCCTTTATGGTAATAATTGAATTCCTCTAACAACTTTGGAAACCGCAACGGCATTCTCAGAACTCTTCCTTGTGGTGCGTAAAAACCGGGGCATGTCACTGTATTGCCATGTACTATATCAAATCCGATCTGCTCACGAAGCGATTGGGAACCACGAATTACATAAGGCATAAAAGGAAGACTTGTTCTTTGATGAATGTCATGGGCAACATCAGCCTCATAATCATCCATGGGAAGGTCATAGAAATTCATCAGGTTGTCGAGCCCGATTGCATAATCCGATACCAGGTGAGAACCAACCGGGATATCCTCCTGTAAAGCTCCTGACGTTCCGATTCTGATAACTTTAAGTTTTCTCTTTCGAGCTTTGGGTTCACGGGTTTTGAGGTCAATGTTTGCCAATGCATCAAGCTCAGTAAAAACAATTTCGATATTGTCTGTCCCAATTCCGGTGCTTATGACTGTTATCTTTTTATCATTGAATGTGCCAACATGAGTAATAAACTCCCGCTTATTCATTTCGAACTCTACTTTATCAAAAAACTGACTTACCTGGTATACCCGGCTTGGGTCGCCAACGGCAATGATGGTATCCGAGATATGCTTGGGAAGCAAATTAAGGTGATACACACTGCCATCTGGGTTGAGTATAAGATCGGTTTCAGATATTTTCATAATCGACTCGGGCGCACAAATCAAAGTTCAAAATTAAATCTAACGCCTATTTTTTTACGGATTGCGCTGGATTACCGAAAACGGTCTCACCGGCTTTCACCGGTCCAATAACTACGGAGCCGGCACCAATGCGAGCCCCCTTACCAATTGCAACACCTGAAATAACGGTAACTCCAGAGCCTATGAACACTTCATCTGCAATAGTTACACCTGAATTAATCAAACTACCCGCCCCAATCTGCACAAAATCACCCACTGAAGTACTTACCCCTATATATGAATTAGCCTGATAAATTCCGTGGCTCCCAATCCGGGCCCCTGTGGCTATTGTTGCCCCTATATCAATAAAATTTCCATGGCCGATCACTGCTTTCAGGGATACCCGCGCATTGCTATGAATAGCATTGACAGGTTGAACGTGCCGGACTTCCTGCAAAACTCCCACTACATTTTTCCGAAAGTTATTATCGTCCACCGCAACAAACGCTTCACACTTTTTACCAATCAATTTTAAAAATCCATCGTCATCCATGCTTCCCAGCACGACCACCTCATCCACTTCGGTAGAATGAAGTCTTTTATCATCGTCTAAAAAACCGTAGACTACAACTCCATTGCTTTCAAAAATTTCTTTGGCTGCACGCCCAAGATAATTTGTTCCAAAGATGATCACCGGATTTTCCATAGTTTTAAAAAGAGCTACAAAGTTAATCCCGAAGTATAAATATTTACTTTTTTCTAATTTGATTGAGGCAACTGCCATCAATGCCCATTAGGAATTTGACCCCTTGCTGCTCTTGGGATTTTTCGAGCGTTGAAGAAATCTGTTGAATTGAAGCCTGATCCAGTCAAGGACCAAATTATCTGCAAGTAAGATGAAAACCAGAAATGGCAGAAAGCCTACTTTATATCTGGCCAAAGTGCCCAGGTTGGGAGTTGATAACGCTAAAAAGAGGCAGAGTATTAAAATATAGACGGCAATTGAAAACAAAAGCAAGCGTTGAGTAGATTGACCTATTATTCTTATGTGGATAAGAGCGGGGACAAATAGAATGAAAATGAAAAGATTTTCAATAGCCACTATCAGTTGCAAAAGATTGGTTACTTCCCACATGAATGGTCGAAAAAGTCCTGATACTAAAGCCAAAGGGGAATTCAGTATCACACTCCACCAGGTGGGTTTCAGTTGATATTGAATATTTCCCTGGGGTGATATCCGCATAAACTGATTATAATTATCAACTAAAACCAGAAGAAAATTCTCAATATAAAAATTCGGATGAAAAAGAGTCACTGCGAAACAAAATATCAGGAAAAAAGTAATCCACATTAAGATCGCGAGGTTTAAGTTCAGCGATACCCTTAGCCTGATAAGGTGCACCACCAAAGTGGTCATGCCAATTGGCATGAAGACTGCAAACCAGTAATACTTAAGGTTCCAGACTACAATACCAGAGAGTAACATGAGTAACCATTCCCACCAGTATGGTTTTGAGTTAGTAACTAGCGTAATATAGACTCTGGAAATCATGAACAAACCTGCCAAAGCCAGGCTCTCTTTAATAATCCCTGAACTCCAAAACACGACTGACGGAAAAAATAAAAAAGCAATGGCTGCGGCCACCTTACTTCCAGTAAAAGAAGTTGCCATTTTCTGGAACAGAAGAAAAGCAGATAAAAATGAAAATAGCGAAAAGTATAAACTGGAGATCCAATAATTATCTCCCGTCAAGAGATTTACAAAGCTTACTATTTTTACAAAAAATAAGGACCGCGATTGTGTATTAATCAATAAGGTCCACATCGGGTCCGATTCATCACCAGCCACTAAGAAGTTTAAATAAGATCCAGGTGTTTGCCAAAAGAGTTCTGATAATTTACTTGCATCCTCAAAAAAACCAAAGGTATCTCCAACGGAATAGTGATACTTATAAAGCAACCCTAATCCAACCCCAGCCCCGAGTTTCAGAACTAAGGCAGGCCAAAAGTAAGATCTTAGCCCCAGATCTTGCTTTCTCCAAATCCAATAGCAAAGGAAAAAAATAACCGTTACATGAAATCCCCATAGTAGAAGAGCAGCCATCAGGCAAATGGCTTAAGAATGGAAGAACCAATGGTGCAAGATAAACACCTTCGCTTTAAGCAATAGTTGTTGTTCAACTCTATCAAACCTTGCGAGTCAAAGGCTGACTTCGCTGGTAGTCCTACTTCAGCCCAGACTTTCGTAATTTTATTACTTTCCGGTTGGATGTGTTGCAAAAAGTTTACTGCCCGATCAACGAATGACTGATCATCCTTTTGTTTTCCATACGCCACCAACAATGGGGTCACGGTATTGATGACAAGGTTATCGATACTTGATTCACCCAGACCTGCAAGGGAGCGCACTGTTTTATGACCAAACCGGTAATGATGATCCCAGTATTCAGATGGTGTAACATTGAAAATAGACTTCAAGTCTTGTAAATTCTCCGATTCAACAAGTTGTGAAAATAAATTCTGACGCTGAAAAAAAAGAGCACTGAATTGAGCAATACGAAGAGTTGGGAAGTTAGCCGGTCGCAACCGCAGGTATTTCCATACGGATTTATTAAGTTGCATATTCTCGAGCTTATACTTTTTCGAAAGCATTTGATATTCCCTCTGGAGATTCTTCATGTACTCATCTTTAAGTGCATGATCAATAAAACCTGCCTGCCCGAATAACAATGATTCCATTTGCAAAAGATTATCTCCATGCTTTAGCAGAACTTTGTAGGGGACAGCATGTGATAACCGAAAGAAGGGCTCATAATTTACTTTAAAGCCAAAGTTGCGAGCAAGCAACTGATAGGTTATTTCTTCCCAATCATTTTGATTATGGTTGAACAATTGAATTACCTGCGCAGCCTTAAGTTCCAGACGCTGCATAAGGGCCCTGTCCAACATGGAAATCTTCACTAATTCATTAACAGTTGAAAACAACTTCTCACACGGAATGGAAGTTGGGCTATTGATTAGTTTCTTATAGGCTACAAGTAAAGATTTCTCTACTAACGGAAGAAGTTCCAATGTAGGCATCATCGTGTTATCCGCACGCAAAACAGGCTTGTCATTTTCCCATACTACATGGAGGATGACACTATCATAGGCTGCATCTGTATCATGATGATGTTCTTTCCAGGCAGAAGCTTTAACATGAATTTCGACAGTGCCTACCCAATCTAAGTTACCTATTTTGATTTTTGCATTTGAAAAATCGGGGCCAGAGTCCTTATTAAGAATACCCGGTTTAAATATTTCGATCCTTTCACCGGCAGTGGTCCTTAAATCTTTCTTAGTAAAATATTGAAGTTGCCAGACATAATATAGAAATGATTCGTTCATAATAATTCTGGATGGAAGCTTACAACAGGAATTACAATTTACAGTTTTATGATTCCCCGTAGGTCAGCTTTATACATATTTCGCCAAGTAATTTTTCATCTCTTGCTGAATTTGCATGGCGGCTTTACCGGCTTCATAAGCAAAACCTAACCCATTCGCTGCATAGATAATTGCTCGGGAAGAATTGACCAATAACCCGCAATCCTTATTCATACCAAATTTTGAAACTGTCCCCAGGTCCCCGCCTTGTACACCAATTCCAGGAACAAGGAAGAAATAGTCTGGAGCCAATTTTCTGATATCGCCTATTTTATCTGCCTGAGTCGCGCCCACAACGTACATCAATTGATCGGGGCTTGCCCATTGTTGCGATTTTAGAATCACTTCTTCATACAGCTTTCTGCCACTTTCCTTTGATTCCAGCAATTGAAAATCCGAACTGCCTGCATTTGAAGTATGCGCTAAAAGGATCACCCATTTCTTCCTAAATTCCAAAAACGGTTTAACAGAATCTTCTCCCATATATGGAGCCACGGTGAGTGAGTCAAAATTCATTTGTTCAAAAAAAGCTTTTGCATAAAGCACTGATGTATTTCCAATATCTCCTCGTTTTGCATCCGCTATTGTGAAGATGTCTTCCGGAATATAGTCCAACGTCTTTTGCAGGCTCTCCCAACCTTTCGGACCAAGTGCTTCATAAAATGCGATGTTGGGTTTATAGGCGACACAATATTCGTGAGTAGCATCGATGATCTGCTTATTGAATTCAAAAACCGGGTCAGACGATTTTAAAAGATGCTTGGGTATTTTGTTGAGATCGGTGTCCAAACCAATACAGAGGTACGATTGTTTTTTTTTGATTTGACTGATAAGCTCTGAGCGGGTCATGGCACGAATTTAAAATAAAAAAGCCGAGCGGGTGGCACGACTTTCCAATTTATTGACTAAATCAAATCTCAGCGCAAATCAATCACTTCTACCCCAGGATAATTTTTAGCGTCAAACATGAAATAACTATCTGTAATACCCGCATTTGGGGTAAACTTGCTGATGGTGTATTTATACTTATTCCCAGATCTATCAAACATGATAAAATTTTGAATGCTCTTGTCTTTCTTTCCAATATTCATTCTAATCTTAAAATATTGAGCATCTTTTTTCTCTGGCACCAGATCAACAACATCACATATCACGCCTCCCTCGGTGGCATCGCCCATATGTAAATATTTAAAGCCTTTTTTATACACATCAAAAATTTTGGAAGGGTTCAAATCATCTGAGTTTGGATCAAAATTATCAATGTTCACCTCTTTAGCTTCTGGTAAATATGTCCATAACGTTTTGCCATCATTGATAACTTCCTGTTCGGGCAGCACCAGACGGTATTTATCTCCTTTCACAACCATTTTTCCCTTAAACTCTTCATCTATTTTTTCGATTTCGTTTGTTAGCGTATAGGAGATATTTGCTTCAAAAGCAGGAACAGCTTTATATCTTTTACTCATAGCATCGAGTACTTCTAAGGCCTTGGGGTCGTATTGCGCTAAAAGGATTTTACCGGATATAGCGAAAATCAGTGTAATTACTAGTTTTTTCATGTTAATGATAATCTGTCAAATATTAGGACTGTGTCTTTCCTTGAGAGCATTCAATAATTGTTCCAAACTTAACTCATCTTTCACTAATACTTCGCGAGCCTTTGAACCTTCAAAGGCCCCCACTACCCCGGCAGCTTCTAATTGATCAATCAACCTACCAGCCCGGTTATAGCCAAGTTTAAGTTTCCGTTGAATCAGGGAGGTGCTTCCCTGCTGGTGCATCACGAGCAATCGGGCGGCCTCCTCAAACAAAGCATCGCGATCGGAAAGATCCACACTTGACGGACCCCCTTCATCTTCACCTTCAAATTCGGGAAGAAGATAAGCAGAATCGTAGCCGCGTTGCGAGCCGACAAAATCGCATATTTTTTCGATTTCCGGTGTATCTACAAATGGGCTCTGTAACCTAACGATCTCCGATCCTGAAGATAGTAACATATCACCCTGACCAATTAACTGATCAGCACCTCCTGTATCGAGAATTGTGCGCGAGTCGATTTTGGAAGTTACCTTGAACGAAAGACGTGCAGGGAAATTTGCCTTGATCACACCCGTGATCACGTTCACAGACGGACGTTGCGTGGCAACTACCAGGTGAATACCAATGGCTCTGGCCAACTGCGCCAACCTTGCGATTGGTGTCTCGACTTCTTTACCAGCTGACATCATCAAATCCGCTAACTCATCGATCACCAAAACTATATAGGGAAGGAAACGATGTCCTTCTTTTGGATTTAATTTACGGGCAACAAACTTTGTGTTGTACTCTTTTATGTTTTTAACTCCTGCATCTTTCAAAATTTCGTAACGATTTTCCATCTCAATACAAAGAGAGTTTAGCGTGTACACCACTTTCCTGGTATCGGTAATAATGGCCTCTTCACTGTTTGGAAGCTTGGCCAAATAATGTCGCTCAATCTTACTGAACAACGACATCTCTACTTTCTTAGGATCGACTAATACGAACTTGATTTGGCTCGGATGTTTCTTATACAATAAAGATGTCAACACCACATTTAAGCCCACAGACTTTCCCTGGCCCGTTGCACCCGCTATCAGCAAGTGCGGCATTTTGGCAAGGTCGATTACCATTAGTTCATTTGATATCGTTTTCCCAAGGGCGATCGGAAGTTCTTTGTCCGTTTTTTGAAACCGTTCTGTACTTAATACTGAACGAATACTTACCATCTCACGGTTTTTGTTAGGTACTTCAATGCCAATAGTTCCCTTACCGGGTATTGGGGCGATAATGCGTATGCCCAGGGCGGAAAGACTTAAAGCAATATCATCTTCCAGGTTTTTAATCCGCGAAATCTTGATGCCTGCCTCCGGTACGATTTCGTATAGTGTAACTGTTGGACCAATGGTGGCCTTTATACTTTGAATACCAATTTTAAAATTAGTGAGAGTACTTAAGATTCTGTCCTTATTCTGATTAAGTTCTTCTTGTGTTACCTGTACCTTGCTAACTTCGTATTCATTCAAAAGCTCAAGAGGCGGGAATTTATAACCACTGAGATCGAGCGTTGGATCATACAGCCCCTTTTCACCTACCAGCTGCTCTGCTAAAACTTCTGTTTCAGTCTTTGGTTCCTCTACCGTAAAGGCTGGTTCTGAAGTTGGTTTCTCCTGCTTTTTAGATTGCTCAACTTCCTTATCCAACTGAACGGCATCAGTAGGTTGGGTCGTCTGTTTCAAATCCTGAACGATTGGCACAGACTTTTCTTCGGGAATTGTTTTTAATGTGAACTCTGGATCCAGTTCTTCCTCTTTTGGGATGGGCCAGTTGTCTGAGTCTTCGGTGTACGCTGGTTTAAATTTCAAATCATCATCATCTGGCAAGATCGCATCATTGCCCATCGGCTTTGGGTCTTTTACCTGAAAGGCGTTGATGGCTGTGATGTTGAAAAAATAAATAATGAAAATGAAAAGTGAAAGAATGAGGACAAGGAAAGTTCCCCATCCCAAAAGTCCATCGGATATCCTAGCTAATTCATAACCAAGGCCACCGCTCAAAAAACTGATTTCAGTTACGCCAGATATACTATGCGTGATATAACCTAGTAATAAACTCAACCATAATCCTGCGAAGATGGACAAAATGAAAACAGAAAAAATGGGAAGCAGGTCTCTCTTGAACGCCATTCGAAACCCTACTAAGAAAAGAAGAGGTGGAATAAAGAATCCCGAGATGCCTAACCATTTAAATATTAAATAGTGTGAGGTAACAGCACCATACAACCCCAACCAGTTTTCAGCCTCTTTACCAGATTCCATTAACCCTGCATCCCTTAGAGCCTCCACTACACTCTGATCGGCCTTGCCCGTGAAGAGGTAGGATATAAATGCTGTGAGTAAATAAAGGGCAATAATCATTAGGAAAAATCCAGCCGCCAGTATAAAACGAGGGTCTTTAAAAAATCCAATTCCAAAGTTGAATTTTGATTTGCTATTGCCCCCTTTTGCTTTCTTTTCCTTTTCGGGTTTCTTAAATGTGTTAGACTTATAGGTGTTTTCGGCCATTAGCTTAAAAAGTACCCAAAACTAAGGAAAAACGGGATACCGAGGAATTTTGTGAAATGCTTTAAAATATTCAATCAACAGTTGGCAACAGGTAATTGAAACTTACATGGGTTTTAAAATTATCAGTTAATCAAAGAAGCTTGTAGTGCGCCCATGGCGGTATCTACTCATAGGATGCTGGTAATGGATAATGAAAACCTTGCAGATATGAAAACGTAAACTTAAATTTATGAACCCAAAAACATCTTGCGAAGGCAGGGGGTAAACTTAAATTGCCTCTTGCTTTCAAAAGAAATATTATTGCTCCTGAAACTACTACCTATATACATAGGACATTTTGTTGGCAGTTGTAGGGCCCTTCTCCTCACTTCATTCGTAACTCAATCTTTTGTCCCCCGTTAATTAACGTCAATCTTTTTTAGTACAGGTGCGGTGGGGCATTTTTCATTGCCTCCTTTCTCCACTTACACTGCACTAAGCACACATTGGGGCCCAGGGGCGAGTTGGACACAAGCCGAAGCGAGGGGGATATTATTTAGATGCCTGGTCTGCAAGCACCCTTTTCCAAATCTGCGACCGATAGAAAGGGCCAAAATAACCCCTGACTTTTAATGTGTCTTTGTCTATCAGCCACATGGAGGATGTGTAGGTGTTTCCGTTTCCGGGGTCTAAGATTTTCCCATCCGTCCATTTGTCGTCTTGCGTTACAAATCCCCAGAGCATTTTCATTCCCACTACTTTCTTTCCTTTCAATTCTCCTTTGCACTCGGTGCAAACGGGGTCGTTGCCCTCGTTTGGCAAAACATAGATTTTCTTAATGGTTGCCCTTATTTCTCCACCTGATATTTTTATCTCGACCAGTGATTTTACTTTGTTCCAATGGTCATCAATAGTTTGCCATATTCCTTCCGGGGTTTTTGTATTAGTTGTGACTTCTTGTCTTCTCCAAGTTTGGGTACGATAAAATAAATCGAGCGGGCCACCGTAGCCTCTTACCATAAGCGTATTGTCATTTTCTAACCACAGGCTGCTTTCGTAAACTTCTCCCGATTCGGGGTCGATAATTTTTCCATCTGTCCATTCCATACCGGATTTTTTGAATCCCCACAAGAATTCCATTCCGACAATTCTCTGATTTTTTCTAACTCCTTCACATTTCGTGCAAACCGGGTCTTCGCCCTGATGTGGCTGCAAAATGATTTTAATGATTTTTCCTTCCATTCCTTTTGCAGTGTTCTCTATTTTTATTTGTGACAGCGGATTACCTGTACTTTCATCAAAAGTTGTCCATGTGCCTTCAGGGGATTGGCCAATGGCTGGAATTGACGAGACAAAAAGGATAATTAATGTAGCGACTTTTCGAATATTGATGTCTGTGCTTTTGTGTTCGGGGAGTCTGGAAGTAACTTCTTCAAAAGTTTGTTCATATTTCTTGTGGTTGCTGTTCATCCACTTATCCCACCAGCTAAAATAAAGACCGTAATTACAATTAAAGTATTGGTGATGCATGTTGTGATGCACCGTAGTCAGATTCCAGTTGAACAGCTTGGTTTTAAGAAATGTCTTTGGCAGCATTTCAAAGCCAAGATGACCGCGAACATTCTGAAGAATCATATAGGTTGTAAAGAGAAAAACAACGGTTGAATGAACTGGCATAATAATCAGGATGATGGGAAGAACCATTGCCTGAATGATGGCTTCAAAGGGATGGAATGAGTATGCAGCCCATGGAGAAGGGTTGGCGGAATCATGATGCACTTTATGAATGTACTTGAAGAGGCGCTTGTGATGCATAAGCCTGTGCGTCCAATAGAAGTAGAAGTCGTGGAATAGAATCATGATAACCAGACTTATAAGGAAGTATGGCCAACCATAGTCGGCTACGTTTACATAAATGTTTATGTACCCCATTTTGTCGGCAGTGAAAACGCAGAAACCAATCAACGAGAATATAACCACGGTGCCCAACGAGTAGATTATCTCGCTCATCACTTGTGCTTTTGTGGGGCATGAGTTCTGAATAAAGAGGTGGCTCCACCTTTTTCTGAATATCACCCAAAAAATAAGAAAAGCAATGCTTGCAGGGATTAAGTACCGCAGCAAGTCGAAAAGAAAAATGAAGGGATAGATTTCGAAGAATTGTTTTGCTTCCATATTGATACTTTTTAGTTTACTGAGAGTTTAAATATTATTCCTTTTGAAGGCAGGCTTGCCGTTATGGCATCACCTGCGAGGACGATTGTATAGACTCCGTGCTTTGTGCTCGCAGATGAGTTTAGCTCTGCCACTGCTTTGCTGAACATTACCGGTTGTGACGTGAAGGAAATGGACAAACCTTCTGGCAAGGGTGAGATTACTTTGAGTTTTATCGGTTTGTTCATGTAAGCACCGGAGCGCAATACATTTACTTCAATCTGTTTTGATTGCCCGACTGTTATTTCCTGATTGTATCCGTCTATTTGCAGGGCATACCCGTCTTTGTCAGGAATTAAGTTGGATTGAACCGTGCAGGCGGATAGGGCAAGTGCCAAGAGGATAATTGTTGTTTTCATCGTTTTGTGAGTTTGGTTAAAAAAGTAAAGTGGTTTCAAAACGCTGTAAACCTATTCGCCAGTTACCTCCTAATCTTCCTGATAATGGAAAAGGCTTGCTGATTCTGAAATCAGCATGATTTATTGAGAATCAGAGCTAATTAGATGCTCTTATTGAAGTTTCTGCTTGCGGAAAATGGTAGGCGCTAAGCCTGTCTGGTCTTTGAAAGCTTTGTTAAACGGGCCTATAGATTGGTAGCCCAAGGAGTACGCGATTTCCAGAATAGTGAGATTAGACTTTTGCGGGTCTTGGAGAATAGTACAAGCCTCTTGCACACGGTATTGATTCAGGAAGTCATTGAAATTCCGAAAGCCCAACTGCCCGTTTATTGTTCTTCTTACCCGGTATTCCTGCTCTTTCATGGTTTCAGCAAGGCGACCAATGGTTAATCCTTCGGTGCGGTATATCTTTTCTTCAGTCAATAGCTTTTGAATTTTTGAAGCTATTTGAGAGTTTGAATCATTCTCTGGTTCTCTTTTTTCTTCTTTCTCCGGGCGAATGAAAAAACTAAGATTCAGTTCCAAATTATAATAAATGAAAATCAGGGAAAGAATAATGATTACTGCTTTCTGAATTACAGGCAATATCTCTGGTGTTGCTGAACCCATGCCAATGGTCTCCACTATCAGGGTAGCTCCAATCACTGAAGCGGTAACGATTATAAATATGTTTCGGAATCGAAGTCGTGCATCAATCAAATCAAACTTTCTGCTCCGCAAGGCTTCCCAAACACCTAACGCCATAAACATAAATGAAAGCAACTTGGGAATAAGAATAGCCAGCATTTTACCGTTGGCTGAAAGAGAGACATTATACCAGATATAAAGTGAAATATACTGCACAAGCAGAACAGCTAAGATGAGCGTAAAGAACGTTACGCTCATCTTAAAGTGGTCATTAAAAATAGATTTGGAGAGTAACCAGAAAAACAGCGGCAGAAGAAACGGGCCGACTAAAAGAAGTTTGAGCAGTGGTGATGTGATTTCAGTTCTTCCCTCAATAATAAGATAGCAGACAACCGAAAGCGCAAACGCAACTACAAACCATGCGTTCTTGTTGCCTTTTACAACTTTAAGGAATTGCAGTGCAATAATTAGCAGTGCGGTTATTGCACAAAACCGAAGGATTTCATTCAGCATTATTACGTGGTTACTGTTTTACCAGCTTGACTTTCGAGTAAACGGAAAATTCTTTATCGGGTGGGGCTAACTCAAATGTTTCTTCTATTTCCGTAGCGCTCAACAGGCGATATGTTTCTCTGCCTTTCCAGCCTTTCGGGATGTTCACTATTGCATCGGTAACAAAGACTAAAGTCTTTTTGTCAGCTGAAATACTTTCGAGCGCGTAATCATTGGCAAAGCCCTCAACGTGTAGCTGTCTTAACAGGAAAGTTTTCCTGCCCTTGTCATAAATGATATAACCAATATCTTCATGCACTTCGCCTTTCGGGTTTTTGTCGGTGGGGGGATAGGTTGACTTGTTTCTTATTTCAATGAAGTTGTTATTCAGAATGAATTGGTAACTTCTTTCATACTTACCTATTCCGGGTTCTCCACCGCCTTCACCTTTCCAATTCCCGATAAAGTTTTTTATGGGAGCCCAGATGCTGTCGCGTTTGGCGGTTTGAGCTAATGCCAAGGTTGATGAAAGAAGAATAAGAACAAGAATTGCTTTCATATTTTTAATTGTCTGTTCCTTTTAAGACATGTCTGGGTTTATGAAAACTAAATTTACGAAAATAACTTATTCGTGAGGTGTGGGAAAGTTTGGCTCTTGCCTTTGCTTTGGATGTGGGTGGGATGTGTGGCAATGGCAAGTGCCAAAGGCGTGGGCGAGAATTCGGAGGGAACTCTTCTTAAAAATGCGAAGGGTCGGCCGTTCCATTTCTCACTTGTCCAACTCTATTTAAATTTTTTTAAAGTCCCAGTTGTCCCGAAGTCGTTCACTTGTCCGTGGGAAATTTTTTGTTTGTAGCGTGTCACCCGTTAGATGCCTAAATTGTCCGGGGCCCTATTACTGCCAACTTGAGAATATTATCTATTTGTTTTTACGTCAAAAGAATTTTGACCTATCCTATTTTCGCGAACAGGCTGAATGTGATTTCGTTGTGTTTGAGAAAGGCAAATGCAAAATGGTGATACAAGTTTGCGAACAACTGCACAATGAAAACAAGGCCAGAGAAACAAGGAGTCTGTTGGAGGCGATGGATTTTTTTTGGACTGAAATCAGGAATCACCATCACCCAAAAACAAAAAGATGTTTTAAAGTTTGATAAGCAAACAACCGAACTTCCAGCTAGTCATTTTATGATAAGAGTGTGGTGTCCGTCTGGGCAGGTCTGTCGAGGCTTACTCTCTGTGATACAGTTTCTTTTTTGTTGTCAAATTCCTAACTTCATTCTTCAATTCCAGTTAACCCTGAATTGTCAATTTTTTTACCGGACAGATTAGGATTTAAAGCTAAATTCCAATAGTGCCTTAGCATTTATGGCACTGTCTATTTTCTCGATGTGAAGTTTGACCATTTCTACAAGTAGTTGGTTAAATGAGAAACTATGAAAATGAGAACACCTGTTGCAGGAAGAATATGTAGGCTTCTGATTTTCAGTGGTGTTCTATCTCTTTGTTTTCAGCTTGCAGCTATATACTCATTTGCTCAACCCACCATCACCAACTTTTCACCTGTAAGTGGTCTTATTGGTACAACCGTTATCATCACGGGAACTAACTTCAGCACAACACCAGCCAATAACATTGTATTCTTTGGAGCTACGCAGGCTACAGTTACCAATGCCTCTTCAACCTCTCTTGATGTAATTGTTCCAACCGGGGCAACTTACCAACCCATCTCAGTTACAGTAGGTGGCCTGACTTCCTTTTCAAACAGCCCGTTTGTGGTAACATTTCCCGGAGGCGGAATAATTAATGCCTGTTCGGAGAAAATACCAACATGAGTATAAATGGATCCTATGCGTATAAAATATATTTGAAAGACAACGTCTTTTCATTTGGTATGCAAGCAGGAGTATTCAATTACAAAAATGACCCGGGCCAACTTAATCCATTCGATCCGGATGATCCCTCGTTTACACGCATCAGTGAAACAAAATTTAAGGTAGGTGCCGGGGTGGTTTTGAAAAGTGAAAAATATCTGTTAGGGCTCTCTGTCCCGCGAATGATTGGTAATTCATTCCAAACAGCAGGTCAGAATGTTCAACTCTATAACCAACACTTTTACTTATTCGGCTCTTACATCTATTTCCTGAACGAACATATTTTATTCAAGCCATCTTACTTACTGAAAGGTGTCAAAGGCGCACCCGTATCTATGGATTTAAACTTTACAATTGACATTAATCGGACTTATGCGGCTGGTTTGTTTACCCGCAATTTCAAAGCCTATGGATTATTGGCACAACTCAACTTCCTGGAAAAATATAAACTGGCCTACATCTATGAAATCCCAACAAATGGATCAGTGGGTACACAATTTACCACCCACGAAGTGATGATCGGTTTTCGGACCACAGTTTTCGATTTCCATGAAAGGTCCGTTTCAAATTTTTAAAGGATGAAATCGAGACCAATCTGATTTTACTACAAAGCCATTCTAAATAGGAAAGATTATCTTGCTCCTTCAAAACATGACCTAATCTTTAAAGCCCAACAATCTCACCTTATGAAAGCAAGATCGATTCTTTATTTACTCTTTTTAATGCTGACAATGGCAACATGCAGCCCTAAACATGAAGAAAAGCAAAATGAAGTGACACCGCCAATAGCGGAAAAAATATCTCAAAAACTAAGTGGCGACCGTACGGACAATTACTATTGGATGAAACTGACAGATGCACAGAAAACGGCAGAACAAAAAGACGAGCAAACTCAAAAGGTGCTTAACTATTTAAATGCCGAGAACGACTACCTCAAGACCAAATTGAGTCACACAGAAGCATTACAGGAAAAAATTTATAAAGAGATCATCGGCCGTATTAAACAAACCGATGAATCGGTCCCTTACAAAGACAATGGGTATTGGTACTATAACCGATACGAAGAAGGTAAAGAGTATCCCATCTATTGCCGTAAGAAAGGAACACTTGAAGCACCTGAAGAAATTCTTCTTAACGTAAACGAAATGGCCAAAGGACATGACTACTATTCTATTACCGGCTTGCGTGTAAGTGAAGACAATAACTTATTGGCCTATGCTGAAGACAGCGTAAGCCGCAGAAGATATACAGTTTACGTTAAAGACCTTAGGACGGGCAAAATAGCCGATACACCAATTCCTAACACAGAAGGTTATGTAACATGGGCCAACGACAACAAAACGTTCTTCTACACTAAGAAAGACTCCTTAACACTTCGTTCACGTTGGATCGCTAAGCATAAATTAGGAGCAGACCCAGCTAAAGATCCTAATGTGTTTGAAGAAGGTGATGAAACGTTCTACACCGGTATTTACAAAACCAAGTCCGATAAATACCTGGTCATTTGGTCGGGTAGTACACTCACCAACGACTATCAGATTTTGAATGCAAATACCCCCGATGCGAAGTGGCAAAATTTCAGTACGCGCGAGCGCGGATTAGAGTATTCCATTGATCACTTTAAAGATAAGTTTTATGTAGTCACCAATCTGGACGCTCAGAACTTTCGGCTGATGGAAACGCCCGAATCCAGGACTGCCAAAGCCAACTGGAAAGAAAGAATTCCGCATCGGAAGGACACCCTTTTACAAGGCATTGACATTTTCAAGGACTTCCTGGTATTGAGTGAAATGGCTAAGGCTAACAACCTCATGCGCATCATCGAACAAAAAACAAGTGCACAGCACTACCTTAATTTTGGAGAACAGGCCTACACCGTGTATCCTTCTATCAATCTCCAATTTGACACCGAACTATTGCGTTACGGCTACACATCACTGACAACACCCACCTCTACGTTTGATTACAACATGAAAACAAAAGAGCGTAAATTATTAAAGCAGCAAGAGATTGTGGGTGGCTATAATCCGGATGATTTCCAAACGGAACGACTGTGGGCAACCGCGAAAGATGGGACAGAAGTACCTATGTCTATCGTTTACAAAAAAGGAATTAAGAAAGATGGAACCCTGCCTACCGGACAGGCAGGTAATCCTACGCTTCTCTATGCCTATGGTTCCTATGGCTCCAGCACCGATCCCACTTTTTCTATTACCCGTCTAAGCTTGCTTAACCGAGGATTTGTTTATGCTATCGCACATATACGTGGTGGCCAGGAAATGGGCCGCCAATGGTATGAAGACGGAAAGCTGTTCAAAAAGAAAAATACATTTACCGACTTCATCGACTGCGCTGAGTTTTTGATTAACGAAAAATACACTAACCCGGAAAAACTATTCGCCATGGGCGGAAGTGCCGGAGGTTTGTTGATGGGTGCTGTGGTAAACATGAAACCCGAACTCTTCAAAGGTGTGGTGGCTAAAGTTCCTTTTGTAGATGTGATTACCACAATGGAGGATGGCAGCATTCCATTAACCACCGGTGAGTTTGATGAGTGGGGCAATCCGAAAAACCCTGAATCGTATATGTATATGCTGGGATACTCACCTTACGACCAGGTGAAACCTCAGAACTATCCAAACATGTTAGTTACTACGGGCCTTCACGACAGCCAGGTGCAATATTGGGAGCCTGCCAAGTGGGTGGCCAAGTTGCGTGAGATGAAAACAGATAACAATACCTTGTTGCTGCGCACCAATATGGAAACCGGGCATGGCGGCACTACCGGGCGTTTTAAAGTGTACAAAGAAACTGCCCAGGAGTTTGCCTTCATTGTAGACCTGGCGGGGATTAAAGAGTAGATGCGGACTCTATTCTTAAATAAATTTCAAAACCGTGATGAGGAAATTTTTATGTCCGAATTTTTCTAGCTTTTTCAAATCGCAGGGAATTTGACGAGGGATTTGTTAATCCTCTTCACGAAGGAAGGCCCTTCATATATAAAACCAGTATAAATCTGGATTAGGTCAGCCCCGGCCATCAATTTTTCAATCGCATCCTCCTCAGACATGATACCCCCCACTCCGATGATGGGATAGTCTTTACCCAGCTTGGCGCGTAAGAATGAAATTACTTCGGTAGCCCGGATTGACAATGGTTTGCCACTTAGGCCTCCCGCACCAATTTTTTTGATTTTAGCTTTAGGCGTTATCAAGCCCTCTCGCGAAATAGTAGTATTAGTGGCAATCACACCATCCGTTTTTGTTTCAAGAAGTACTTCAACAATATCGGTGAGTTGATTCTCATTAAGGTCAGGTGCAATCTTTAACAATACTGGTTTTGGCTTTTCTTTCGCCAAGCTTAGGGCCTTTACCTGCGACATCAATTTCTTAAGTGCCTCCTTCTCCTGCAATTCGCGAAGGTTAGGTGTATTGGGGGAGCTTACATTCACCACAAAATAATCAACATGAGGATACAGGGCTTCGAAGCAAATCTTATAATCCTCAAAGGCATTTTCATTGGAGGTTACTTTATTCTTGCCAATGTTACCCCCAACAATCACCTTAGCACCACCTGCTAATTCCCTTTTTCTTAAACGTTCGACAGCAGCCAATACACCTTCATTGTTAAAGCCCATTCGATTAATGACGGCTTTATCTTCCGCTAAGCGAAATAATCTTGGCTTATCATTTCCAGGTTGCCCTTTGGGTGTAAGGGTACCGATCTCGATAAAACCAAACCCAAAGCAGGCGAGTTCATCAATCAATTTTGCATCCTTATCAAAACCTGCCGCCAGGCCTATTGGGTTTGGAAAATGCAAGTCAAGTATTATTCTTTCTAAACGCTTGTCCGTAAACGCAAAACTGTGCCTTAAAAAAGTTCTTACACCCGGGATTCTTCCTGCCAATCCCAGAATCTTAAAGGTAAAATGATGGATAGTTTCAGGTTCAAAAAGAAATAGAAGGGGACGAATGAGAACTCTGTACATGCAATATTACTTCTTGCTTTTCTTTATCTTAGGTTTATTAGGGAATCTTCTAAATCCCGTATCCAATATTTGATCAATCAATCCAAGCATGTTAGCCTGTGTGAAACTGGTAACTGCGTTCACCCGCCAGATAAGATTATTGCTTCTGTCATTAAGATCTATGATGAAGCTTGCTTCATCATAGTCTTGCGTGACTGCGCCCCTGGATTCAACTCCTGCCGGACCGCCCAATGGGCCGGCATTGTAAATGGAGGTTCGCTCCATAGAGCCAATAATATAGGAAACAATCAAATGAGCATTTGAATCAATACGCTGCAGTCCCCGATCTTTTAGTTCACGCTCGATGGCATCGTTTACAATAGCCCTTGTTTTAGACTCATCAAAAATTCGTTTGTCTTTTGGGGTAATCACTTCAGCCTCCCCAAATTGGTATGTCTTATAAGCCGACATATCTTTTTTCTTGTCGTATTCTACTTCGATGGTTTGGGCGCTAAGGTCAGTGATCGAGATAAATAATAAGAAACCCGCAATCAATTTCATGCTGTAAAGATAATCAAATTAGCCCATTAAGCTTCACACACTAAGTCTCAATCCTCTGACCCTTTGGTCAACTTCTTGGATGGAAATCTCTGATCACCTGTTTGAGATAGTCTCGATCAAGGTGCGTATAAATTTCTGTGGTGGTTATTGATTCGTGTCCCAGCATTTCTTGCACAGCCCGTAAGTCCGCCCCACCTTCGATTAAATGGGTAGCAAAAGAGTGACGAAAGGTGTGGGGACTTATTGTCTTCTTTAATCCGATTTTCGCTCCAAGCGATTTAATAATGAGGAAGATCAGTACCCTTGTAACTTTTTTACCTCTGGGATTGAGAAAAACATATCCTTCATATCCCTTCTGAATAGGCGTATGCACACGAATTTCTTCCAGATATATTTTTAAATATTTTAAAGCAGCTCTGCCAATTGGTACCAATCTTTCTTTGTTTCCTTTACCGATTACACGCAGGAATCCGATATCAAAATAAACATGATCTATTTTTAATTCTACTAATTCCGAAACCCGCAACCCGGAACTATATAATGTCTCCAACATGGCCCGGTTTCGTCCTCCTGTGGGATTAGATAGATCAATGGCCTCCAGCAATTTCTCAATTTCCACGTAACTCAAGGTATCGGGCAACTTCCGCCCCAGTTTGGGGCCTTCCAACAAAGTTGTAGGGTCTTTGTCCAGCAGTTCTTCAAACAATAGGTATTTATAAAATCCTTTGATGCCCGAAAGAATACGTGCCTGGCTGTGAGCACTCATGCCCAACTCATTCACATATTGCACAAAACCTTGCAAGTGCTTGTACGAAAGCTGCATTGGGTTTAATGTTGGATGCGTCATCCCCACATACTGCGAAAGCTTTTCTACATCGCGAAGGTAGGCTTCAATGGAGTTGTCGGATAACGATCGCTCCAATTTCAAATAGCTTTTGAAATGCTTTACATGTAAATCCCAGGAATTATTGCTGCCCATCTTTACGCTACTGCACGTTAATTTAGCGACATTTACATTTTTACAAGTAAATTCTCATACAATAAAATGAAACCACAAATATTTCTTATTTCAACCCTAATCGGTTTCCTGGTTATCTCCTGTTCTAATGAATTTCATGTAAAGTACGACAAGGATAGCTCGGTCGATTTTCAAAAGTATAAAACTTACGCATGGGCTGCTCCAGGTGATACCACCTTAACGATGAAAAGAAATGACAAACTCTTTGCCGGAACCATCTATTTACACTCAAATGAAGAGCTTAAGAAAAAAGGGATGGTAAGGGTTACGTCAAAACCCGATGCTGTTTTTATGTTTGACACTCAAACGGAAGATAGAACCAAATATACGCAAGCGCCAACAGTAAGCGTTGGTGTTGGATTTGGAGGCCCTGGCTATTATGTTGGTGGAAGCGTGCCAGTTGTCGGAGGACAAATCACTGCCACGCCTTATCAGGATGGTAGATTGATCATTGAAATGTTTGATGCAAGGTCTCATAAACTTATTTGGCGAGGCTGGGGAGAAAAATCAATTGACAGTAATGCAGATATGGATAACGCAATAAAATGGGTAACAAAAAGCATCCTGGATAAACTTCCTGTTAAACATAAAGTCACCAAATAAGAGCCATGAAAATACAAATCATCAACGGACCAAACCTTAATTTGCTAGGGAAACGTGAGCCTGATGTTTATGGTAATATGGATTTTGAATCCTTTTTCGGAAAACTGAAAGAGAGTTTCAAAGGAGCGGAACTCTATTATTATCAATCCAATGTAGAAGGTGAAATCATCAACAAACTGCACGAAGTTGGATTTAGTTATGATGGCATTATATTAAATGCCGGAGCCTATACTCATACCTCCGTAGCCATACACGATGCGATCGGAGCGATCAAAACGCCCGTTGTGGAAGTTCATATCTCCAATATCTATGCACGTGAGGAGTTTCGTCATAAGAGTTTGATTACGTCCAAGTGCATAGGACTAATTACAGGTTTTGGATTGGAAGGATATGCCATGGCCCTGGCCTACCTGAGTAATAAAGGTAAATAATTAAGGGATGCGATTTTCAATGCATGAATTCTAAAGAAAAATTTAATCGGGAACTTCCCGAAGCAGCTTACATCGGCTTGTTCCATAGGGAAAAGTTATCTGAATTGCTCCACCAAAACTCATGGATTTCCGCCTCGGACAAAATTGTTTTAGTAGAAAAGCCTGGGGAGGGCAATATGAATTTTGTGGTGCGCGTAAAAACCAGCTCAACATCCATTATCATTAAACAATCGAGGCCATGGGTAGAAAAATACCCTCAGATTTCAGCACCTGCTGACCGCATTGCTGTAGAGGCCGAATTTTACAATGCACTATCGAGGGATAATTTCTTTGGACAGTATTGTCCCAAGATGATTGGCTTTGATAAAAAAAACTATCTGTTGGCATTGGAAGATTTGGGCGAAGGAAGTGATTGTACATACCTCTATCAAAAGAAGTCAAAACTGGAAGATAATGATCTTATACATTTAGTGCGGTTTATTTCTCACTTGCATAATTCGTCCATCAGCGCTCCAAATAAATTTCCGGAAAATGCCGATCTGAAGAAACTCAACCATACGCATATTTTCTATTATCCTTTTGAAAAAGACAATGGTTTCGATTTAGATACAATGCAGCCAGGCCTACAAGAGGTATCGATTCCTTACAAAACAAATTCGCTCTTAAAAGAGAAGGTAAAACATTTGGGGGAGGTCTACTTGCAAACTCACAATACGCTTATACATGGAGATTACTATCCTGGCAGTTGGCTCAAAGCCAAATCCGGAATCAAAGTAATCGACCCTGAGTTCGCGCATTTCGGCAAAGCTGAATTTGATATAGGAGTCATGATGGCTCATTTGAAAATGGCACAGGTTGGACGCGGTTTATTGAAGAAAGCATTGGAACTTTATCAAAGACCACAGGGGTTTGATAACCAATTGTTCTTAGGCTTTTGCGGGGTTGAAATTATGCGAAGAATTATTGGCTTGGCCCAATTGCCACTCGATCTGAGCCTGGACGAAAAAACTGACCTACTTGATTTTGCCACGCAATTAATAACGACTAAAAAAGACTTCATCTTATCATAGAAAAATGAAACAAGTATTTTTCATCCTACTCGCATTTTCGCTGACCATTCTCTTTTCATGTCAAACTAAGCAAAAAGAAGCAGGTCAGAAGGAAGCAGCACCTTCGCCAAAGACCAACAGCATCTCAAAAATATCTGATGAGGTCTATTATAATAAAGTCCTTGGCATGCTTGTCGGCTCGGCAATTGGCGATGCGATGGGGGCACCCACTGAAATGTGGAACCGCAAGAACATTCAAATCGAGTATGGATTTGTGAGTGATCTTGATACCATGGTTCGCTTTCCATCAGCGGAAGGAACCTGGAAATACAATCTGCCGGCAGGCGGAACAACAGATGATACGCGGTGGAAAAAACTTTTTGTAAAATATGCCCTAGAGGAACCTTGGCCAGATTTACGAGCTGACCACTTCGCAAATCATATTACAGAAAATTATAAAGCTGACATCCAATCTCTAAAATCAACAGAAGGGTTTCAGCCCGGACCCTATGAAGAAAACCTGATGAAGATGGCTTGGCTACAAGAATGGGCTATTGTGGCAGATGCATATTCTAAAAATAATATGACGACCTATGCAGATGCCCTTAGCAAATTCTATGGCGGTGAAATGACATGCGCTGGAATGTTGTACAGTCCGGTGGTGGGGGCTTGCGTTCCTGCCGATCCCCTCAATGCCTATCAAACTGCTTATGATCTTGCCATCTTTGACAATGGCTATGCCCGAGATATCACCGCGTTGATAGCTGCGATGGTTTCGCAGGCCTTCACTGCGAATGCCGAAAAGCCTTCCATCATTAACGTAGTGCGAACTATTGACCCCAAAGAATATTTTAAAAGTCGATTGGTTGGAAGAGCTTCTTATCGATTTTATCAAATAGCCAATTCCATTGTATCCGAATCAAAGGAACTTACTCTTAAAGACAAGGACATCAATTTTAAGATCCCAAGAGAGTGGCAACCCATGGATTCATTAACATATTTGCAATTCTCACATGCTTACACGCTGCTCGACAAGTTCAATCAGGATATGCCATTTCATTCAGCAGAAATATATCTCATTACCATTACGGCTATGATGTATAGCGACTATGATTTTGAAAAAACAATGGAATTCATCATTAATTACGGTAGGGACAATGACACCGTTGCGGCTGTGGCGGGTGCCATTCTAGGAGCCTACTGGGGAGTGGATCATCTGCCAGAAAAAAAGGTGAAGCAAGTTTTGAAGGTGAACAAAGAATTACTGGATAATGATCTGGAAAATTTAGCGCTTACAATAAAAAATAAATATGTGCAGGAAAAGGATTAAGAGTTCTTAAAAATATTCGTAGAATCCTTATTTCCTTAATTGTCATATGTGATGCCAGACGACTCTTGAGGTGAAATCAAAAAAAATCTATGAAAATGGTCTCTAGTCATGAAGGTTATGGGATTTTTCAGAGTGAGACATTCGATTACTAATTTTGAAATACATTGTATTACGAGGCCCCTCCGCATTATTTCGATAAAATATAGGAATGAGTAAAAGAAATAAGTTGAATAAATTCAAAAACTTTTAATCTTTGCAACATCTGGTACGTATAATGCAACTGAGATCTAATATTGCTTTGAAAATTTTCGCGCTAATTCTTTTTACGGTTGAGTTCCTAGCGCCAGCCATGGTTACGGGATTGACCTATGATGAAGCAGCGCAGGAAAAAACGTTATCAGTAAGTTCTTCAGGGATCCATAATCCATTCTTTTCCGTCCTTTTTGAAGAACTTTGTGAGAATGAGGAAGGTAAAGAATCCGACCGTGACACCAATTCATCCGAGGCAGGTCTCCTTTTATCAAGTTCGTATCAACATTTTTTCCAGGCAACATTAGTTGAGCCTCTGGGCTCTGGCCATATTCAGGCCCACTTTGATGTGCGCCCGCCCCTTTTTCTGGTGCATCGCAAGCTTCTGATTTAATTTTTGAATACATGTCGGATTGGTCATTATGACTAATCTATCTTAACCTTTGACTGTTTCGTCATCGTGTACTTCTGTTTTGTTTTATTAACTTTAGTCATGTCTATTCTACTTTTTAAATCAGCTCTTTTTATTGCGTTGGGTATCTTTCTTGTACCCAAAAAATGGAAAGGTTATGTGGTACTTATCCCCATACTTTTACTTATTGCAGTTAGCACAAGCTGGGCCTGGGAGGCACTTTCCACAGGAATACCTTTTCAATTTCGCTTCTTGAAAGGTTATTGGAGTGGCGACCTTGTTTTTGCTATCGACAACATCAGTGCTTATTTTATTCTGATTATCAACCTTACGTGCCTCACAGGCGCCATTTATAGTCTGGGCTACCTTGCCCCCTACTTAGACAAGAAAGGTGTAATGTCCATTTCACTACACCTTTTCTCTTTTGTAGGACTGCATTTCGCAATGCTCAATGTAGTCATGCTTCGGGATGCTTTTTCATTTTTGGTTGCCTGGGAAATGATGTCATTGTTTTCTTTCATCCTTGTAATTTTTGAAGGAGAAAAAGAGACCACACTCAAGACCGGAATCAATTATTTGATACAAATGCACATGTGCTTTGTGCTGTTGCTGATCGGTTTCTTATATGTGAGCAGGGTAACCGGTGCGTTTAGTTTTGATTCCCTGGAACTCTACTTTTCACTGCATAACAACCTATGGATCTTTCTCCTTTTCTTTTTAGGGTTTGGTATAAAGGCTGGTTTTATACCCTTGCACAGCTGGCTGCCTCATGCCCACCCTGCGGCACCATCGCATGTATCCGGTGTGATGTCAGGTGTGATGATAAAGATGGGCATCTATGGAATCCTTCGCGTACTCACCTATGTGCAAAGCCAATTTCTTGAAATAGGTTTCTTTATACTCTCGATTAGTATTGCTACGGCTATTACCGGAATTCTGTATGCTATCTTCCAAAAGGATATCAAAAAAACCCTTGCTTATTCCAGCATTGAAAATATTGGAATAATAGGAATGGGAATCGGATTGTCTTTTGTGGGCAAGGGTCTTGGCAGCGATTTACTAGCCACACTGGGCATGGCCGGTGCTCTGTTACATATTTTTAATCATTCTCTTTATAAATCGTTGCTCTTCTACTCGGCAGGAAATCTGTACTACGCTACCCACACCCGCGACCTTAACAAACTGGGTGGTTTAGCTAAGTATATGCCGTTTACCTCTACTTTTTTCATGATTTGTTCCCTCGCGATATGCGCTATCCCACCATTGAATGGTTTCATCTCGGAGTTCTTGTTATATATAAGTGTCTTTGAAAACATCGCGGTTAGCGACTTCAGTGGCTCACTGATCAACCTTGCTATTCTTCTCAGCTTAGTAGTCATCGGGGGATTGTCAGTATTTGCTTTTACCAAGACTTTTGGAGTTGCCTTTCTGGGTAGCAAGAGAACTACAGAACATCACAACATAAAAGAAGTACCCGTGATCATGCGTATTTCTGGTTTTATTGTTCTACCAATCATGCTTTCCGTGAGCTTATTTCCAAATTTCTACCTGACTCAGATCTCTACCATCGCATTTACTTTTACAAATCTAAATGTGTCGGAAGTTGTAATTCGATCTTCTGCTGAAACATTACAATATATTGGACTGGGCAACCTGGCTGTGATTGTTGTCTTTACTATTGTTCTGATAGTCAAGCGAGCAGTCCAGTCCAAAGTACATATCGCTTCGGGACCTACCTGGGGATGTGGCTACACGAGTGGTGATTTTAGGCATCAATATACTTCCACTTCTTATGCGGATAGTATGCGCGAACTTGTTGGGCCCTTAGTAGCGATCGAAGGAAGGCATACGTCATTTGAGGAAAAGGAAATTTTTCCTCTCCCCAGACACTTTGCTACTCAAACCCAAGACCTAATAGAAGAGAAAGTGATTATGAAACCGGTGCTTTATATAACTCGTGAATTACCAAAGGCGGGATGGGCCCAGACCGGTATGATCAATCACTACCTGGTGTATCCATTGGCATTCTTAATCATCATCGGTTTAGTAACACTAATTGGAGTACTCTGACTACGAACGAATGATCCTATTATTCAAAATAGCATTGCTTCTCACCTTCGGAATGTTCGCTATTCCAAAAAAATGGAAGTATTTGCTCGCTCTGACCCTTCAAGTGATGCTCATCATTCCGAGCACTGCCTGGGCCATAGAGGTTTTGAATAACGACACAATCACCTTCAATATGGGAGTGGATACCTGGAGTGGTCCTATTCAACTGACGATTGATCGCCTCAGCGCTTATTTCATGCTGATCATTAATCTGATTTGTCTTTGCGGGATGATCTATGCCAGTGGCTATCTAAAACCCTATCTTCCAAAAAAACGATCCGTCTTTATTTCGCTGCACCTATTTAGTTTCGTCTGGCTCCATGGCGCCATGTTGCTTGTCGTTTCGATGCGGGATGGTATTGCTTTTCTATTGGCTTGGGAACTAATGTCTCTCTTCTCTTTTGTGCTTGTCATTTTTGAAGCGCAAAAAGAGTCTACCCTCAAGACCGGCATAAACTATCTACTCCAAATGCACCTGAGCTTTGCATTGATCATGTTGGGGTTTCTAGTTGCAGCTAATCAAACAGGAGATTTAAGTTTTGCAGGCGTAGGAAAATTCTTCGGTCAAAATCCAAACCTTCCCATATTTTTAGTATTTCTGACTGGCTTTGGTATCAAAGCGGGATTCATTCCATTCCACACCTGGCTACCACGTGCACACCCTGCAGCTCCCTCCCATGTTTCTGGTGTCATGAGTGGCATCATGATCAAGATGGGTATCTATGGAATTTTTCGGATCACCTCAATGATTCAAAGTGATTTGATGACCATTGGAATAATTGTGTTAGCAATAGGAATCGTGTCCGGCCTGCTGGGCGTAGTGATGGCTATTATGCAACATGATTTAAAAAAATTACTTGCCTATCATAGCATTGAAAACATTGGTATCATAGGCATTGGCATGGGAATGGGTATTCTAGGCAAAGCTTCCGGTGATCATTACCTAATGGTTTTTGGATTTGCCGGTGCCTTGCTGCACAACCTCAATCATGCCCTGTTTAAATCTCTGCTCTTCTTCACAGCTGGCAATATTTACTATGCAACTCATCATGTGAACATGGATAAGTTGGGCGGATTAGCAAAAGGAATGCGTTATACTTCTTACGCCTTCTTAATTGGTGCGTTGGCCATTAGTGGTATTCCACCGTTCAATGGATTCATTTCAGAGTACCTTATTTACAGTGGTGTAATAAATCATCTTTCCAACTCTGTGTTTATCATTTCTATTCTAAGCATAGCATGTATTCTTAGCCTTGTCCTCATCGGAGGATTGTGCATTTATTGTTTCACGAAGGCTTTTGGTTTAAGTTTTCTTGGCACACGAAGACAGGAATCCTATAATGAGCCAATTGAAGTTCCGAAAATTATGTTGGTTCCTGCTATTATTCAAGTCTCCTTTATTCTCGCTATTGGATTGATGCCTGCTTTTTTTGGTGCCAGTGCAATTGGCATTGTGCAAAAACTACTAAATGAACCAGCTTCTGACTTCACGGCAAGTGCTGTTCAATCTCTTACTGACGTGGGTCATGTTAACATGCTATTAATCGGTTTAATCATCGTTATCATGCTTCTTAGAGCCTGGCAACAATCAACTGTAAAGATTGCATCTGGTTCAACCTGGGGATGTGGATATACCGCTGGAAATTTTCGGCACCAGTATACACCCACCTCATATGCAGATAGTCTTCGGGAGTTGGCCAATCCGGTTATCGATTATAAAAAAATCTACATCTCCTTCAAGGAAAAAGAGATTTTTCCTCAGCCAAAAGAATTTCATACTGTAAGCAAAGACCTCGTTGAAGAAAAAACGGTTCTCAGCTGGGTGCACTTGATTGTCAATCACCTTCCCAAAGCAGGCATTGCTCAATCTGGTTTGATCAACGATTACCTCGTTTATCCCATGCTCTTTCTCATTTTAGTTGGATTACTCATTGTATTAAACATTTTATAATATGCTTTCATTACTCTTAATTTTTACAGCTGCCATTTATTTTCCGGGCGTCATCGTGAAAGTGAAGGCCATTTTTGGCGGTCGAAAAGGTCCGGGAATCTTACAGCCCTGGTATGATATCTTTCGACTGCTAAAAAAAGGAAGCGTTTACAGTTCTTCCTCCAGCTTTGTTTTTCAAATTGCTGCACCTATCTATCTCACCACCGTTTTGGTGGCAGCACTTTTTATTCCGTTCGAAGAATCCATTGCCTTATTCTCTTTCACCGGGGATTTCGTTCTTTTCGCTTATCTCCTTGGACTTGGAAGGTTTCTTATAATCTTGAGTGCTCTGGATGTCTCCAGCGGTTTTGAGGGGATGGGCGCCAACCGCGAGGCATTCTATTCCATGTTGATGGAGCCTGCGTTTTTTATACTCATGGGGTCGTTGGCCATGTTTACCGGTTATACTTCTTTCCATGATATTTTTGCAAACCTTCATTACAATAGTTACTTCTCAGCCATCATAGGCATCATTGCAGCGTATGTTTTAGCAAACATCACGTTAGTAGAAACGAGTCGTTTGCCAGTGGATGATCCTTTGACTCACCTGGAGTTAACAATGGTTCATGAAGTAATGGTGCTGGATCACAGCGGCTTTGACTTGGGCATTATCAAAATTGCTAATAATATAAAATTCGTACTCTTCAGTACGCTTAGTGCCAATTGCATTATTCCTCAATCTCTTGATTTATGGATGCGGATAGGAATATTCCTGGTGACACAGGTAGCCTTTGCCGCTGGTATTGGCTGGCTTGAGTCTTTCCGGGCAAGAAACAAGATGGCAATGAACGCACAGTATATTCTTTCCATAAACGCTGTTGCCCTCATCTTAATTTTTGCTGCCATGATCATTAAAAATAAAATCTAGCTATGATAAATTTCCTTATTATTATCTTTATCATCTCACTCATCTACCTGGCCAAAGTGGAAATGGTGAAAAGCTATTTCACGCTTATGGCAATACAAGGCCTTATCCTTTTTGGTCTTGCCTATTTTGAATTACAAGAGATTGATCTTGTCCATCTACTTTTAATCTTGCTGGAAACCCTTGTGTTCAAAGCCATTTTTGTTCCAATTTTTTTACAGCGGATAACAAAAAACCAGATTCATCGTCATCACAATGGACCAATCAAAGGATACTACTCTGTATTGACAGCCGTAGTTATTATTATTGGTTGCTTCATGATTTCGTATGTCCTGCACGATCAATTGAAATCGGATGCCGACCAACAGGTTAAATATTTTACAGCAGCCACTTCCTCACTCCTGGTGGGCCTTTTCATTGCCATTAACAACCGTGATTTGGTGACACACTTGATCGGTTACCTGGTGATTGAAAACGGAATATTTCTATTGTCTCTGGCCCTTGGTTCTGAGATGCCCATGTTCGTAAACTCCGCCATCCTTCTAGACATTTTTACAAGCGTGCTCATCATGGGTATCTTCTTTAATAAGATGAAAGACTACTTTCAAAATGCAAATGCAGGCCAGTTGTCCCAACTTAAAGATTAGAAAATTATGATCTTCTTCTATTTTATTCTCACTGCAGTACTGGCCACCCTCACGTACTTCATTAGGAACAAGTTGGTGAGTCACGTAATGGTTTTTGGTTATGTCACCTTGATGGTTAGCCTTGGCATTTATCTTGTCCCTTTGCTGGGACAAACGTTAAACGAATACTTCTTCAGCGATCGTTTGGGATTGATCTTCTATTTAGTCCTTATCCTGGTGAGCTTATTTTCGGCTATTCACTACGTAAAATTTGTTAATGACAGAAAAGTTAAAGAAGCGGATGTTGCCTTACACAATGCAGGGACCATCTTTTTCACTGGTGCTATTGTTGGTGTTTTATTCACTTCTCACTTCGGCATTCTTTGGGCATTTATGGAAGCAACGACACTGGGTGCTTCTATCTTAATCTATCATAACCGAAATCAGGATGCCCTTGAAGCCACCTGGAAATATTTGTATGTCTGCTCCATTGGTATTGCGATTGCATTTGCAGGAATCTTATTCCTTGGGTTTGCTGCTCAACAAACCGGACACATTGATTTCACCTTTTCTGCGATTAAAACAGAAGCTGCAAACCTGAACACGATTTGGCTCAAAGCATGTTTTCTTTTAGTTATTACCGGTTTTAGCGTAAAAATGGGACTTGTTCCACTCTTCAATGTGGATATCGATGCCAAAGATGCTTCCCCGTCTCAGGTTGGCGCCAGTCTTTCATCCGTGCTTATGAATGCCGGCTTCGTTGCCATATACCGTTTCTATGAGGCCTTTTCCGCTACAAGTATTTTACCGTGGATGAATAAGCTACTCATGCTGACTGGACTACTTTCTTTGTTCTTTGCCGCGGTTTATGTTCTGCGGGTAAAGAATGTTAAACGAATGTTTGCCTACTCCAGTATGGAGCATGCTTCATTAGTAATTATAGCATTTTCGTGTGGTGGACTAGGTTATTTCGCGGCCATCTTGCATTTAGTTATGCATTCACTGGTTAAGTCAAGTCTATTCTTCCAGGTGTCTCAGATGCACCGCATCTTCAGCAGTAAGTTGGATGAGAATATAGGAAGCTATTTGCGGGTAAATCCACTGGGGGGCTTGGTGATGCTGCTTGGCTTTCTATCTATTATCGCCATGCCACCCTCTGGCATGTTGATATCAGAACTGTACATGTTCCAGGCACTGATTGCAAAAGACTACTGGTGGGTCGCTCTCATTGTACTGATGTTGGTGCTAATTATTATTTATGGCCTTGCTGTAAAAATGCTGGGGATAATTTTTCTTAAAAAGAACAGTGCCAATATTAATCTTGATGGTGCTACCCCATATGAATCCGCTCTTCAATTAGCGTTGATTGTCATTGTTTTTTATATCGGACTTTTCAGGCCACCGATTATTGTTGAAAGTATTCAGTTGGCCATTCAATCTCTACCCATTTAATATGGAAACATTAATAGTAACTGAACCGAATTACGCGTCCATTAAAAATCAGGAATCGATTTGTCTCTCTAAGATTCCTATTCTTAGTTACGGCAAATTTTATACGGAAGTAGTCAATTTCATGAAAGAGCCTCAGGTTCATTGCGTAAATTATTACGGGTACTCTGATGGCGAAAAGGTAAAATTCATTTGTTGCCTTGCCGATGACAACACGAGTAACATTAAAGTCTTTTCGCACGAGATTCAGAAAAAGGAAAAAATGCAGCTCACCTCCATGACAAGAGAAGCCTACGCGTTGCATATCTACGAACGGGAAATCTCCGAAAACTTCGGTGTAGAGTTTATCTATAGCCCCTGGTCCAAACCTGTTCGATATGCCTTTAACCGTGCGGACCGAACGAAAGTGATCAACAATTACCCGTTTTATAAAATACAAAGTGAGGAGTTACATGAAGTAGGTGTTGGACCCATTCACGCTGGTGTAATTGAACCTGGCCACTTTCGTTTTTTATGCAATGGAGAAACAGTACTGCATCTTGAAATCCAACTGGGATGGCAGCACCGTGGCATCGAAGACTTGTTTCTTAAAAAACCAGCTCTTATCCAACGAACAGTACTCTCTGAAAGTATTGCTGGTGACACCGCTGTTGGCCATGCAGTTACCTTTGCGGGAATCATGGAAAGCCTTGCAGGTATTTCTATTCAGGATCGGCTTAGCATTGAAAGAACGATTGGACTTGAGTTGGAAAGAATAGCCATGCACATTGGTGATCTCAGTAACATATGTATTGGACTTGCCTATCAGCTGGGTGCGTCTGTATTTGGTGCCTTAAGAACTCCTACCATCAACTACTCACAACTATGGTGTGGAAATCGCTTTGGGAAAGGATTGATTCGGGTGGGCGGCTCTCATTATCCACTTAATAATTCCTTAATTGAATCACTTGAGAAATTCCTGAACAATTTTGAAGGGCGTTTCGTGACCATGGCCGAAAAAATGTTTTCACTCTCCAGCGTATTGATGCGCATGGAAAATATTGGCACCGTATCGAAAACTCAAATGCAACTTATCGGTGCTGTGGGGATGTCCGCCAGAATGACTGGTATTGAACGAGATTTAAGAAAATCTCATCCTATAGGTGCTTATCAAAAATTAAAATACGCGCCTGTGTTAGATGTTACCAATGGTGATGTTTGGGCGCGGGCAGCATTGCGAAGAAAGGAGATCATTGCTTCTATTGATTACATACGGAATTTGATTTCCCAATTGAAAGCAAATGATGAAACTAGTAATAAACCCGTTTCAGAAGGTAGTTTAAAATTGATGCCAAACTCATTATGTGTATCAATGACAGAAGGCTGGCGTGGAGAAATTTGTCATTGTGCAGTTACGAATGATCAAGGTAAGATCCATCATTATAAAATTAAGGATCCTTCTGTTCACAACTGGATGGCGTTAGCTCTTTCACTTCGTGATCTGGAGATTTCTGATTTCCCCATCAACAACAAGAGTTACAACTTAAGCTATTGTGGTCACGATCTATAAAACTTCATTGCTATGCTATTTGATGAAATGAAAATACTTCTACAACACGGGAAACAGTTTATCCCTGATGTTACCAAGCCACAATTGCCAGGACCTTATAAAGGGAGGCCTGAAATAAGTGCCAACAAAGTAGACGAACAAGCATTGACTGCCCTATGCCCTACGGGAGCTATTGGCACTGGCCCGGTAAGCATTGACATGGGTAAGTGCGTGATGTGTGGTGAGTGTTCCTTCACCTTCCCAAACAAAATTAAATTCACAGCTGATTATAAGATCGCCACCAATGTGCGCGAACGATTGATTGTAAAAGAGGGTGACGTAAATCCGATCACTCTGGATGAAAATAAAATCAGGGCCGAAATCCGCTCCCTATTTGGCCGCTCATTGAAGCTGCGCGAAATCTCGGCAGCCGGCTCAAACGCAGATGAGCAAGAATTGAATGCTTGCGGTAACCCCAACTTTGATATGGGTCGGTTTGGAATTGAGTTCCTGGCTTCCCCGCGGCACTGTGATGGAATTGTAATCACCGGGCCGATTTCAGAAAATATGGCGGAAGCGGTGCAAGTATGTTATGATGCCGTTCCTGATCCGAAGATTATAATCCTTGTTGGCAGCGATGCAATCAGTGGAGGAATTTTTGCAGGAAGTGGAGCGTTGAATAGAAGTTTTCTGGATAAATATCCCATCGACTTATATGTTCCAGGAAATCCACCTCACCCACTTACGTTTGTAAATGGTATTTTGGAAATGATTCGAAAAAAGAAAAACTAATCACATAATATGCTTGTCTCTCTTTCCCCTAAACGACAATAAAATAAGTATGCAAACATTAGAAATTCCCAAAGACGGATTTGAAGGTCTGAAACAAAACTGGAGAAGTGATGCCCTCTCAGGGTTTATGGTTTTCCTGCTGGCTCTCCCGCTCAGTCTTGGTATAGCCAAAGCCAGTGAATTTCCACCTGCCATGGGTGTACTGACCGCGATGATTGGTGGTTTGGTTGTTAGCATGTTTGCAGGATCTCGCCTGACTATTAAAGGACCTGCGGCCGGCCTTATCACGATCTGCGCGGGTGCAGTTACAGAACTGGGTGGCGGTACAGAAGGATGGCGACTCGCGTTGGGTGTGATTGTAGTAGCATCGCTCCTTCAAATGGCCTTTGGATATTTGAAATTTGGTGCGCTTAGTGATTTCTTTCCACATTCGGTGGTGCATGGCATGCTGGCCGCTATTGGATTAATTATCTTCTCGAAACAAATACATGTCCTTTTGGGCATTGACCCGTCAACACTTAAAGGACTTGAACCCATAGAACTATTCGAGCGCATACCCGACTCTCTTTACCACGAAGATCCGCGGGTTACACTGGTAGGTATTATTAGCCTGATCATCATTTTTGGTTTGCCTCTTCTAAAAGGAAAGTACGTAAAGAAGATACCAATCCCTTTGGTGGTATTAATGGTTGCTGTGCCGATGACGACTCTAATGGACTTCAGACATACCGAGCCTGCTTTTGACCTTGTCACCATTGGCAATTTCTGGGGCAACATCGGATTTAATGCAGACTTCTCAGCCATTGGCACGTTTGTTTTTTGGAAATACGTGATTATGTTCTTACTGGTAGGAAGTCTTGAATCACTATTAACTGTAAAAGCTATGGATGGTCTCGATCCGTGGAAAAGGATTTCAAATCCAAATAGAGATTTGATGGCTGTTGGCAGCGGCAATGTCCTGGCAGGTTTTTTAGGAGGTATTCCTATGATTTCCGAGGTAGCCAGAAGTTCAGCTAACATTAATTTTGGCGGTAGAACGCAGTGGGGCAATTTCTTTCATGGCGCTTTTCTTTTAATAGCCATGCTCCTCTTCATTCCTATTATTGAGATGATACCCAACGCGGCCCTTGCTGCTTTGCTAATTGCAGTGGCGTATCGATTGGCCTCACCGCACGAATTTTTTAAGACATATAAAATTGGTGCTGAGCAACTAACCATTTTTATTATTACCATCATTGTCATCTTGTCAACTGATCTTTTGGTGGGCGTTGGGGCTGGCATTCTCGTAAAATTCTTGTTTCATATTCTAAATGGCGCTCGTTTCAAAAGTTTGTTTAAGCCTCATTATGAATTTTCCGAAACCGATACCAACTACATGATTGCGATAAAGGAATCGGCTATTTTTTCAAATTTAATTGGCTTCAAAAAAATGTTTGCACGAATTAAGTCTGGAAAAAAAGTAGTCTTAAATTTTTCTGAAGCAAAGATTGTTGACCACTCTTTTATGGAATATTTACACCACTTTGAAGAAGAGTATCAGCACGCTGGGGGTCTGGTATCCGTGCAAGGATTTGATTATTTTCAAATGTTTTCCAATCATCCGCTTGCCACACGCAAATTAACTCCTGGAAGTCAGTCAAAACTTGAAGTGAAATTAAGTCCACGGCAAATTGAGCTGCGCAAATTTGCTGATGCAAATGAATTCTCTTTCTATCCTCTAAAAGTCAAAACTTCATTGAAATATAAGGGATTTCCTATTCAGATTGGAAATAAGATTCCTTACGAAGAAAATCTCCTATCGCAATATGGTGATTTCGGAAAAATCGAATCGTCAGATATCATCTTACAAGAGGGTGCGCTTCAAGATCAAAAGGAAACTCATCTTACAATTATCCATGCTACTGAGATCGATTTTCCTATTCCAGATTTCGCGCTTGAACCCGAAGGCTTATGGTCAAAACTATTTCAAGCTGTTTCTGGCAAAGACATTGACTTTGCCGATTATCCCGATTTTTCAAAAAAATACTATTTGCGAGGGGAAAATGAGGCAGCCCTTACAACTTTCTTTAATGAATCTCTTATTCATTTCCTGGAAAACCGCGAAGAAATGCACATTGAATGTCACCGGCATCGCCTTGTATTTTATAAAAAACGTGACTTGCTTGACCCGGCAGAAATTCTTTATGTTTCGAAATTTGCCGAAGAATTTTTGGAGCTTGTTGAACAAAAAACAGTAGCACCATCTAACTAAATTTAAGGGAAAGAGGCTGTCTCAAAAGGCACCGTCATTGCGAACGGAGTGAAGCAATCCCCAAATATTGAAACCAAAATGGGGATTGCTTCGGTCGTACCTCCCTCGCAATGACGCTTATATTTACTTTTGAGACAGCCTCCTTTCTCTTAAATTCAAAATACAGTATGAAGAATATTTTTTCTGTGATACTATTCTTTTGCCTAATTATTTCGGTTGCTTCTGCACAGGAGAAGTCAAAAGAAATTGAAGAGATGCGCGTAAAAATAAATGAAGATGGTAGCCATTATTTAAAGGCCACCTTTCTTAATCAAGTATGGTTGCGCTATAATGATAGCAACCCTGGCACGTTGGTTTTAAATGATCCAACCCAACATACTGTTGACATTGGATTAAGAAGAACACGCTTTCAGTTGTATGGTCAACTAACAGATCATGTATTTTTCTATTTTCAATTCGGACAGAACAATTTTAACTACTTATCCCAAAATGCGGGTAATCGAAAACTTCAGGCTTTCTTTCATGATGCATTAGGTGAATATCGTTTCAAAAAAGGAAGTGAAAAATTCATTCTCGGGGGTGGACTTACTATCACCAACGGATTGTCAAGATTTAGCCAACCCAGTGTATCTACTATCATGACAATGGATGTGCCTGTCTTTGCTCAAGCAACGGTGGATCAAACGGATGAATTTTCACGTAAGCTTAGCGTTTATGCGCGTGGGCAACTTGGAAAATTCGACTATCGAGTGATCTTGAGTGATCCTTTTCCTGTTACCAATAATGGCCAACCACTTCCGGCACTTTCCAGCAACGCCACATTTGCACAAGATGGACACCACAAACAATACCAAGGATTATTTATGTGGAATTTCTTCGACAAAGAAGCACACGTCACACCCTATATGACAAGCACTTATTTGGGCAAGAAAAAAATCTTCAATCTCGAAGCGGGGATTATCTCACAAAAGAATGCGACCGAAACTTCATTAGATACAGGCGTGACAAAAGAATTCCATAACATGACCTTGTGGTCAGTAGCTGCTTTTTACGATGCCCCTCTCAATACTGATAAGGGCACAGCCTTCAATGCTTACCTTGGCTACTTTGATTATGAATTCGGGCCTGGGTATCTCAGGTACAATGGCATTATGAATCCTGGGAGTGCCGTGCAAAGCGGATATCCTGCTGGGAGTCATGGCAATGCCTTCCCCATGTTTGGAAGTGGAAATGTATTCTACACCCAGATTGGATACTTAATGAAGAAAGATCTAGTAGGCGAAGGAAATGGAACACTCATGCCGTATGCCTCTTTACTCAGCGCAAAATACCATCGGTTGGATAAACAAACGAATGTAGCTGACGTAGGGTTAATTGGTTGATGAAAGGACACAATAGTAAACTTACGCTGGATTACCAATTGCGCCCGGTCTTCGAACAAGAAGGTACAGAGCTGGTAAAAACCTCTACCCGCGGTCAGGCTGTGCTTCAGTATCAAATATTTTTTTAATTTCTATTATCCAATTTTTGAAGTCCATTTAATTTTCTTTCATATTCAACCTTCAATAAATTGATTTTAATCAATTAGTTTCTTGACTTCAATCAAATGTAATGACTTACGCATAGGTTAATTTTGCGGGAAGATTTTTTAACTAAGGTTCATGGTTTTTGAATTTCTTAAATTGAATATTGATGTTACAGACGACTATTTCAATTCTATTTATCCGGAAGCAATTAGTCTTCTTGCAAGAAAACATTGGACATCAGTTTCGGTAGCCAAATCCGCATCGGAATACTTAGTTGAAAGGCCTGGAGCGCGCGTTCTGGATATTGGATCAGGAGCAGGTAAATTCTGCTTAGTGGGTGCAAGCCACACAAAAGGTCATTTCACAGGAGTGGAACAACGTTTTAAGTTAGTAGAGTTATCCAGAAAGCTTGCTGAATCCTACTCAGTACGAAATGCAAAATTTATAAATGGAAATATTAATGCGATTGATTTTAAAAGTTTCGATTCCTTTTATTTCTTTAATTCCTTTTACGAAAATATTGATACAATAAATAGAATTGATGATGAGGTTTGTCTGGATACGAAACTGTATCACCAATATTCAACCTATATCGTTGGCCAGTTTACTGCTTTGCCACTCGGGGCGAGATTAGCAACATACTGTAGTCCTTTTACCATTATACCAAGCTGTTTTAAACTACAGGACTCGCTAAGCGGAGGAACATTACGATTTTGGGAAAAAATAGAGGACAACAAGGCTTTTGCCTAACTCACAATTTTAAAGGGGCTAAAGAAATTAAGAGAGTTATATCAACTATACAAAGCATATATAAGGGTTGACCTTGTCATGTATGCTGTTCTTATACTTTTAATTATCATCTACTTTATTGTTACGGTTACTTTTTAACAGGTTTCCCAGGCTGATTACCCATAAGATTAGCCTCTTTAATGATTCTTTTTTTATCTAAGAGGCGAATACTTCTGCCCTTGGTTTCGATAAGATTAGCAGATTTGAATTCTTTCAAAAGCCTAACCAATGTTTCCTTTGCCGTTCCTATCATATTGGCAAGATCAGTTCTTGAAAGAATTATTTCGCTAGGCAAATTTATCGACTCAGCATTCTTAAATTTTTCATCCAAGATCAACAAATTCCACGCTAAACGTTCTCTAACTGATTTCGTGGCGAGGTTCGTAAAATTGTTAATAAATACACTAAATTCATGCCCCAAAGCTTTCAACAACCAATTAGACAAAACAGCAGAACTGCTTAAAACTTTTAGAAAATTATCCTTAGGAATAAAAGTTAACTGAGAATCCTCGATGGTAGCGGCTGTATCCGAATAATACTCTTCGCTCAATAGCGCGTGATAGCCAAGCAATTCCCCGTTACTGCACAAATAGAATATTTGTTCATCTCCATTTACAGTAGTTTTATATTTTTTTACTTTGCCGGATTCAAGGTAAAATATGCCGGTAGGTATGCCTCCTTCACGGAACAATATCTCTCCCTTCTTATACTTGTGGGAAACACCAGATCCAATCAACATGTTCAATTCTTCTGATAAAAGACCGTCAAAAATTTGATCAGTGTTTAATCGGAAATTATCGGACAAGAAATTCTTTAACAAGGAGAATGATTTTAGCGCCTACAAAGCTACAATTATTTAAAGGTTGGTCATTGCCTCTAATGATTTAAGTCAATAGGCCTGATGACAATCTTTGTCTTTTTACAGAAATTAAAGGATAGTTTTTGGCAAGTTCTCGTAATTCATAAGCTGAGGCGGTCATTTTGCGATTGTTTAATTACCCAATTCCTTCATTCATGCGCTACCAAATGAACTCGTTGGAAATGATTGCCTTGGAATCAAATATTGATATAAGTCAACGTGTAGGTTGACCATTTTCAATAGATACTCTCTAAATCACCTCTACTTTTGCTTCGAACATTTTCGGGCACCTTTACTCGCAAACTCTGATGTAAGAATATATGACTGACCTTAAACAGCTTACACTTGATCAAATAAGACTAGCCGCCAATGAAATTGAGGTTGAATCCGTAATTAATGAAGCGTTCACTAAACTTCAACGCAAAAAAGTCAATGCTCTTACAGTAAAAGAGTATCAATTGAATATGACCCTATCCCTTCTGAGCCTTAAAAGACAGCCCTTAACCCCCAAGTCAAATTATAATGTAAACAAAGCCATCGAAATTTTTAGAAAACTAAATCGAGCAATAGAGTGACGATCTAGAACTTATAAATTATTCGGATATAACCTGTAAACTTTCACCACATCCGAAAGCCTGGTTCCTCCGTAAAGGGGGAATCACCAGGCGGTGAATTTTTAAAGTCAACCAAAACATCGGTGAACATTCAAATGGTGGAGCTAAGTACTCAAGTTATCAACGAAATAAAAAAAGCTCAAAACGAGATGGAAATAAAAAGGATAATTTATGACTCCATCGCATATCTGCAAAAAAGAGATCACTATTCCGGTCGATCCAAGAGAAAATTCACTTTCAATCTGATGGTTGTACTTAAGTACTCAAAGTTGAAAGAGCACACAAGTTGGCCAAAAGAAGAATCAAATCGAAATTTCTACAAAGAAAGGAAACTGAATCTTCGGATGGTGAAGATTTAACAGAATCGCTTTTGATAACAGTTATTACTGATCTTCTTGAAGAAATAAAAAGACGTTGGAATACGATTCATAAAAGTGAAACCACGAAAATAGAAGTTGCTTTACAATTTCAGTCATTACTTGCTCACTACCATCCGCACATTGGCAGAAACTATAATGAGGTAATAATACTTTTTATTTATGTACTCTGCAAAGACCGAAACAAGTTTGACTTTCAGCCAAACGAGATTAAAACATGGTGGCCTATAACCGATCAGTAGTATTCGACATAACAATTTAAATTTACTTAGTAATAATTCATGAGGCAGCTAAAGATTTCAAAACAAATAACAAATCGAGAAAGTCAGTCCCTGGAAAAATACTTACAGGACATTGGTAAGATTGGTTTAATCACGGCTGAAGAAGAAGTAGATCTTACTAAAAGAATAAGAGAAGGTGACCAGATCGCCTTGGAAAAACTCACTAGGGCAAACCTTCGGTTTGTAGTTTCAGTTGCTAAGCAATACCAAAACGTTGGATTGACCCTTAATGATTTAATTAACGAAGGAAATATAGGACTCATTAAAGCTGCAATGAGATTTGATGAAACTAGGGGATTCAAATTTATTTCATATGCAGTTTGGTGGATACGCCAATCAATCATGCAAGCGTTAGCTGAGAATACAAGAGTTGTACGTATTCCTCTTAACCAATTGGGAAGATTAAATAAAATCACTAAGACATTCTCGGTCCTCGAGCAAAGATTCCAACGGGAGCCGTCATATGGGGAAGTTGGTGCTGCATTAGAATTAGATGACGAAGAAATAGCAGATGCCATGAAGTCTAGCGGACGACATGTTTCCATGGACGCCCCATTTCTACAGGGTGAAGAACATGGCTTGTTTGATGTGCTTGAGAACAGTTCCGAAAAAGCACCTGATTCAAAACTGATGAATGACTCCCTATGTCAAGAGGTGAGCCATTCACTTCAAATGCTCACCCCAAAAGAATCAGAAGTAATTTCACTCTACTATGGCCTTAATGGCATTCAGGCGATCTCTCTGGAGGAAATGGGAATAAAATTTAATCTTACGAGAGAGCGGGTGAGGCAAATCAAGGAAAAGGGATTGAAAAAACTAAGGAACACCTTAAAGAATAAAGTATTGAAAAATTATCTTGGTTAAAGAAAAGTTCTTAGCAAGCTAATTTCAATAAGTCACTGCCTGTTCAATGTCCTTCTGAGCCCTCCAAAAATCAAACACCCAAATAAAAATAGAAGAGTGCAGAGTACGATTAGAAATTTAATAGATGCAAACCAATAGGCAATTGCAGTCCATTGCATCGTGATCTCCCCTGTAAAAGTCTTGAGCATAGCAAGATTTTCGATCCCATCAAAAAGTCCTGCGAATGGGACAATCTTTGAAAGTGCTTGACCTGTTCGAATAAGAAAATGGTTACCAGTAAAAGCTGAAAGCACTAAACAACCAAGAGTAATGGACAAAGAGTACAAAACGAGAAACACAAAATCGAGGTAAATACTTTTTCTTGCGTTGTTTACCAAATCTTTCTCTTCCCATTCCAGCATAATTTTCGTTGCCACTTCAGGTGTCCTGGCTAACTCAAACGAGACAATATCCTTAGAGTTGAGTGGCTTGATAACTAAACTCATGATGACCATCCATCCCAGGGTAAAGACAGTACTGATCACAAACATCTGTTTGAGTTTTGTTGAAATGATCGGTATATTATTCATAGCAGTTAAAGTTAGCGCAAAATTTCTATTACTTTTACCGCTTAATCGTTAGCAATGGACTTCAAAGAAATATTTTCCGTTACCCTTATACTTTTTTCCGTCATCGATATTCTCGGTTCTATTCCGTTTGTTATACTGATCCGCAAACGCGAAGGAAGGATTTATGCTGAGAAAGCTACTTTCATAGCCGCTGCGCTCATGGTCGTCTTTCTTTTTCTGGGTCAATCCATTCTAAAACTGTTTGGCTTGGACGTTGGCTCTTTTGCCGTGGCTGGAGCGATCGTGATGTTCATTATCGCTATGGAAATGATTTTGGGAATTAACCTGATCAAAGATGATCCTGAAGCAAATGGGACAGGTTCGATCGTACCGATTGCATTTCCCTTAATTGCGGGTGCAGGGACATTGACCACCATTCTGTCATTACGGGCGGTCTACGATGAGGCCAACATTTTAGTTGGCATTGTACTGAATCTAATCTTCGTCTATATCGTGTTACGATCAAGCGGATGGCTTGAGCAAAAAATCGGGAAATCCGGCTTTGTGGTTTTGCGTAAAGTATTCGGTGTTATTTTGCTCGCCATTGCGGTAAAGATTTTCAAGACAAATGCGTTTCCGTTGTGATTTTGTAATTTTGATTTATGGGGAAGCAAGAACAGATACAACACTGGGTCAATACTTCAAAAATTGACTGGGAAACAGCAGAGGATTTATTGAAGTTAAAACGTTTTATGCACAGTTTGTTTTTCTTTCATTTAGTTATTGAAAAACTTTTGAAAGCACATTGGGTAAAGGATAACCTTAATGACATTCCCCCATTTTCACACAATCTCGAATCAATATATAATCAAACAGATCTGGAACTTTCAACTGAAAATGTCGATGAATTACGGGCATTAAGTGCCTGGAATTTAGAAGGCAGATACCCCGACTACCAAAACAAAATTGCCAGGCAGGCAACTGAAAAATATACTTTGAATAAATATGAAATCGTAAAACGTATCCGGCAATGTTTACTCGAAAAGCTGTAGCAAAAGTTGTTGAGGGGTTTATCGCGGAACTAAAAAGCAAAGGCTATAATCCAACACAAGCCATTCTATTTGGATCGTATGCTAAAGGGAGTCCGCAGGAACATTCGGACATAGATCTGGCCGTTTGGGATGATAAGTTTTCCGGCTGCCTGCCTGAAGACATTGAAAACATGATCAAACTAAAAGTAAAGAAACCAGTATTGCTTGAACTACATACCTACCACTCTTCTGAAACGGTAGATTCTGATCCCTTCATTGGGGAAATCCTATCTCATGGAATTCCAATCAAGGTAGCATGATCCACATTTTTACCGATGGCGCGGCACAAGGCAACCCGGGGCCTGGGGGTTATGGTACTATCTTAAAATTCAACAGTCATGAAAAAGAACTTTCCGGTGGCTTTCGCCTCACCACAAATAATCGTATGGAGTTGCTAGCCGTTATAAGCGGGTTAGAGGCTATAAAAAAAAATGACATCGCTGTAACCATCTACTCTGATTCAAAATATGTAGTAGATTCTATTGAGAAAGGCTGGATCTGGAACTGGCAGAAAAAAAACTTCGCCAAGAAAGCAAATCCTGATCTCTGGCAACGGTATATTCCACTGCATCTCAAATTCAAACCTAAATTTATCTGGATAAAAGGACATGCAGGCCACCCAGAGAACGAACGATGCGATCTGTTAGCGGTGCAAGCCGCTCTTGGTTATTCATTGCATGCGGACCTGTGGTATGAACAGCATCAAAATAGTTTAGATTAAAAATTATAGAGAATCTAACTAGATTTGATTCCAATGAAGAACCTGATCTATCACTCACTGAAATTATATTGCCAGGCAGCACTTTGTTTTTATTTTAAGAAATGGCAAATCAAGAATATCGTTCCGGTAACAAAAGGTCCGGTTATTTTTGTAGCCAATCATCAGAATGCATTTCTGGATGCTATCATTTTAGTATGCAGTTCACACCGCAATCCCTGGTTTCTCACGCGAGCCAATGTCTTTCAAAAAGACATTGTTAAAAAGATCTTTACTACTCTTAAAATGACACCTGTTTACCGTTTCCGGGACGGGTTTGGGACACTGCGCAAAAATGATGAGGTCATTGACAGTTGTGTGCAATTGCTCGGCCAGGGAGAAGCTATTATGCTTTTCGGTGAAGGGAATCATGATGAACATTGGAGACTTCGTCCACTTCAAAAAGGCTTCGCAAGGATTGCGATTGCTGCCGAAGAAAAAAATGATTGGGATCTTGGCGTAAAAATTATCCCAGTCGGCATTCAATATGACGCTCATTCAAAATTCCGTTCACGTGTACTCATCAGTTTTGGTGAAGCTATTAGTGTCAGTGATACTATTCAACGAAATGTTAACCTGCCAAATCAGCTGGCCCCATTATTGGATAAAACCAGTGAAGCAATTAAAAAAATGATGCTTCACATTGAGGGACCCGACTACGAAAAAAAAGTGGACTACTTTCTCGCCAAAAGAATAATTAAAAAAGACTTAACAGAGCAATTAAAAGCAGATCAGGAAATAATTCTGAACATCCCGCAACTTTCAACTATTGAGTCACCAGCAGCGAACACAGCCAGTCGGTTTAATTCATGGTGGAATCCAATTTTCCTGTATGGATTTATCAATCATTTCTTTTCCTGGGCAATTATTCGTTGGGTAATAAAAACAAAAGTGAAAGATCCTCAATTCATCGGCTCACTTAAGTTTGCTTTGGGAATGATACTGGTGCCGATTTTCTATCTTTTACAGACTGCCTTGTGCTTTGGTATTTCAGAATCGTGGATCATTTCTGCTATCTATTTTATTTCAATGCCGGTCAGCGTATTGTTGAGAGAGTAAAAATCCTTTCTAAATGTCAAAATTCGGAGTCATTTTCGATATGGATGGAGTTATTGTAGACAGTAATCCATATCACAAAATCGCCATAAAACAATTCTGCAAAAAATACGGCTTCGATCTTACTGATCAACAGCTGGTTAAGAATATCTACGGCCGCACGAATAAAGAGTGGCTTACCCATCTAATGGGCCAACTACCCGAAGTACAGATTCAGGCGTATAGTGAAGAAAAAGAATTAGCATACCGACAACTTTTTAAAAATACCATCACCCCCGTCAAAGGCTTGATTCCGTTTCTTGATCAACTTGATCACCATCATATTGCCAGGGCCATTGGGACCTCCGCTCCTCAAAGTAACGTTGTGTTTACCTTGTCAAAGACCAATACTTCACAATATTTCGATATCATTCTGAATGATACATTCGTTATACACGGCAAACCACATCCTGAAATTTATTTAAAAGCAGCGCGGGCCCTATCTTTACCCAATGACAGTTGTATTATTATTGAAGATTCCCTTTCTGGAGTGGAAGCCGGTAAAGCTTCAGGTTCGAAAGTTATTGGCATAACAACAACTCATACACGCGAAGAGTTGGCTCAAACGGATTTGGTGATTGATACATTTGATGATCTTTCTGTTGCCATACTCGAAGATTTGGTTGGTTAGTAATAAGAGCTATATCTCCAACTCCGTCAACTTAATCCCCAACTCACCCAACTCACTTAGCACAGGATCATAGATTTCTTTTATTACAGGTATCACCACTCCTCTGCTTTTGATCTTGCCTTGCATTAATAATTTAGCTGCGATGGCCAGAGGCAATCCCACGGTTTTGGACATGGCTGTATTAACCTCATCAGCGCCAACCGCGGTGAGGTGAGCCTGAATTTCTTTTAGTTTGCCATTCAGTTCAAATTGAAATCGGTGCCACATGACAACAAAATCTCTGTCACCATCTTTTAACTTCCATTTCTTATTAAGTATGTGTTCCAACACTTGCGCTGGCGTTCCCCCATTTAATCCAATTTTCTCATCAGAGAATAATCCGCTCCACCGTAATCTTTTCATTTCCTCACCCCATTGCTGAAGTTTAAAAACCGCACAGAGCTTTTCTTCCACCGAATGAGAGGAATTAAAATCAAGAAAGGAGTTAATAAAATCCTGATGACTCATCTTTTCAACGCCCTCTAGCTGAAAGGTGTCATCACAGCAACCAAGCTGTACCAATATATTCCATGCGGGGCAATAGCCTTTGTTTCGCAAAGTGCCACGTAACATTGTTTTTATTCCCAGTAAGCCATATGTTGCCAGATACTTTAAAGAGTCGCGGTTGGCATAACCCTCATACTCTCCAAAACCAGGAACGGTTACAGGCGTGACGCGCTGAAAAAGTTGCTGATAGGGAATAAACTTATACCGCCCGTTTTGTAAAAATTTGGCAGTGCCTTGTCCGGCCATTACCACATTACGGGGGTTCCACGTGAATTTATAACGCCACGGATTTTCAGGCTCCGTTTCAGGTGCAATCAATCCACCGGTAAACGATTCAAAAGACATGAGTTGCCCTCCGTTAGATTTTATTTTATTGATCACTTGCATGGCACTCATGTGATCAATCCCTGGGTCGAGTCCGGATTCATTCAGGAATAATAGTCCTTTTGATTGGGCTTCCTGGTGAAATGAAGTCATTTCATCAGAAACGTAACTTGCCGTCAACAAATGCTTCTTCTCCGTCAGACAAATCTTCGCTACAAGAGGATGAAGATGTGCCGGAATCATAGAGATGACTACATCTCCAGAAGAGATAACTGCTTTGCTGGATTCTAAATCGGTAATATCAAAACGAATTGCCTTCCCCATAGCCGAATCAGCCACTCGTTCCTGTGCGGCCTTCACTGAAACATCTCCTACTACAATTTGCCAATTGTTGAAGTTGGCCTCCGAGAGTAAATAAGTAATTAAGGAGGAGGAGGAACGTCCTGCACCCAGAACTAAAATTCTATGCATAAAGCAAAGTTAAGTTGGAAAGAAGCAAAAAGCTATCATCATATGCACTACTGCCAACTTTTTATTAACTTTCCTATACTACTAAACTCAAAAATTTCTTATGAAAGAATTCGCCACTTTCAGTCATATTGAGGACCTCGACTCAGAATCAAAATACCTGATCCATAAGGCAAAGGAAGCAACCGTGCATTCTTATTCACCCTATTCTAAATTTTGTGTAGGTTCGGCCATCATCCTGGAAGATGGAACAGTGATAACCGGGGCTAATCAGGAGAATGCTTCCTATCCGCTTTGCATGTGTGCTGAACGGGTCACCCTATATGCTGTGTCAGCCCAGTTTCCCGGAAAAAGAATCATGAAAATGGCTGTCGTGGCCCACAAGAAAAATCACAAAGAACTAACCCCTGCCTCTCCGTGCGGTGCCTGCCGCCAGGTCTTGTTGGAATCTGAACAACGCCAGCATAGACCAATTGAGGTGATTATGCTTGGGCCTGAAGAAAAATGGATTAAATGCTCGTCAGCCCATTCTTTGCTGCCATTCGGTTTTGATGGGAAAGTTCTCGAATAATGTTTTCCAGATAAAAGCATCTTAACCTAGGTAAGCTCATGGTGTGTCCCCATCCGCTATTAAATTTTATCGCTGTTGGGAATTATTGAACTGTTACCAATAAAAACTTTAAATTGTGGACTTCATACTCGACATGGAAAGATTATACATTGATGAAACCGAGGATACACCAAAAATTATCCTGGATAAACAAAATGGTATTTTTGAATTCTCTGGCCGCTCCTTACAGGAGGATCCTTCGGAATTTTATGGACCTGTTTTGAAGTGGATTGAAAATTATGCTAAAGACTCAAATCCCTCCACCAACTGCTCTTTTAAATTGGAATACATTAATACTGATTCTGCAAAACATATACTGGATGTACTGTCAGTCTTCAAACTCATTAAAGGGGCGAAGATCTCATGGTATTTTCACGAAGATGACGAGGATATGGAGGAAACCGGTCAGGATTTTTCTGAATTGGTAGAAATTCCCTTTGAACTCAAAACGTATTAGAAGCTTAAACAACGAAAAAGAGCAACGCAAGGTGAATGGACTTACTTGTTTTATGGCTACTTAATTTTTAAATCATGAGTGAGGAAATTCTAAAAGCACTTACCCAACTTTTTGCTATTATCACCAAACAAGACGGTGGCGTTACCGAGAATGAGCGTCAGTTTGTAATCAATTTTTTTCAGTCAGAATTAGATCGTGACTCCATTAAAGAATACCTGGAGCTTTACGACAACTATTCAGGTTATAGCAAACAAGGAACCGCTGAGGAAGAAGATAAAAATAAGGTCACTTCTGTTAAGGACTCCATAAAGACGCTTGGGATTTGTAAAAAGATTAACAAGACTCTTACCCAGAAACAGAAAGTAATTGTCCTTATCAAAATACTGGAATTAGTTAATTCAGATAAAAACTTCACACCCCAACGCTTAGAGATTATCAATACCGTATCAACGGTATTCAACATCATAAAAGATACATTCAAGTTCATTGAGACTTTCGTGATCTCCGAAAGAATTGAAGAACTCAATTATCCGGATATTCTGATTGCCGATACCGCCACCGTAAAATCTGCCGACTTGCAAAAACATGCCCATGCTCACATTGAAGGAAGTCTGGTCTTTATGCGCGTAAGGAGTGTTGATATGTATTTTACGAAGTATCTGGGCGACCAATCTAATTCACTGAATGGTTTTACCATGCAGCCAAACCGCGTTTATCTTTTCTCTCATGGTGGCACCATAAAAACCCAGGAAGGAGATGCGCTTTATTATAGTGACCTGGTCAGAGACTTTAATGAAGAAATACAAACAACTAAACTTTCATTTAATGCCAATATTGAAGAGTTTATATTCCCAAATGGTACCATTGGGTTGCGAGATGTTATCGTTTCAGAAGGGCCGGGAAAATTGATTGGTATTATGGGTGCCAGTGGTGCGGGAAAAACAACCTTGTTACTTACGTTGGCAGGCCTGGAAAAGCCCAGTAGAGGCACCATTCTCATAAATGGATTTAACATCCACACCGAAAAAAGCAAAATCCGAGGTGTCATCGGATTTGTATCACAGGATGATTTATTGATTGAAGAACTGACAGTTTATCAAAACCTGTATTATAATGCAAAATTATGCTTTGCCAACTTTACGGAAGAACAGCTTCATCAACGTGTGATGAACGTGTTAGAAAATTTAGGCCTTGAACAACGGAAAGATCTGAGGGTGGGTAATGTACTCGATAAAAAAATAAGCGGAGGTCAACGAAAGCGGCTAAACATTGCTCTGGAATTGATTCGAGAGCCTGCCATCTTATTCCTTGATGAGCCTACATCCGGTTTGTCATCGCGTGATTCCGAAAATGTAATTGATTTACTTAAGGAACTTTCGCTAAAAGGCAAACTTATTTTTGTCGTGATTCATCAGCCTTCATCAGACATCTACAAGATGTTTGATAAAATGATCATTATGGACACAGGAGGATTTCCTTCCTACTACGGCAATCCGTCTAGGGCCGTCACCTATTTTAAAAAAGCAACTCACCATGTGGATAGCAACCGGGGCCAATGCGAGACGTGCGGTAACGTAAACCCTGAGCAGATCTTTAACATCATCGAGGCAAAGGTTGTTGATGAATATGGGCAACAAACCAATAAACGAAAAATAACTCCTTCCCAATGGCATGAAATGTATTCGAAGCAGTTTAAAGTCAATCGAGTGGAAGACGTAAAAGAACTGCCTGCGGTTGCGCTTTTTATCCCCACTAAGCTCAAACAAATTGCCATTTTTACGCAACGTGATTTTCTGGCCAAGTTCAGCGATAAACAGTACATGTTCATTAACCTTCTCGAAGCTCCATTATTGGCCCTGATCCTTGCCTTTATTACTAAATATAAAAGTGCACCAGGCGGAAAAGAATATATTTTCCGTTTCAACGAAAATATTCCGGCTTTCATGCTGATGAGCATTATAGTAGCCTTGTTTATGGGATTAACCGTGAGTGCAGAAGAAATTATTCGTGATCGAAAAATTTTAAAACGCGAATCCTTTTTAAACCTCAGTTGGAATAGTTATTTGCTTTCTAAGCTCAACATCTTGTTCCTGCTCTCCGCAATTCAAACTCTTATGTTTGTGATCGTGGGCAACCTTATCCTTGAAATACATGGGATGACCTTTCCCTTTTGGCTGGTGTTATTCACCACTTCGTGTTTTGCCAACGTTTTGGGGTTGAATATTTCATCTGCCTTTAATTCTGCTGTAACGGTGTATGTGTTAATTCCATTATTACTAATTCCCCAAATGATCCTAAGCGGATTGCTTTTTAGTTTTGAGAAATTAAATAACCTGATCAGCACTAAAGGCAAAGTACCGATCGTTGCCGATATGATGGCTTCACGCTGGGCATATGAAGCAATGGCTACTTATCAATTTAAAAACAACGAGTACGAATCGTCCTATTTTGAATACGAAAAAGGTGAATCACAAGCAGATTTCAATGCAGCCTACATGGCGGATGAACTTCAAAAGCGAAATCGGTTTGTTCTTGAAAATTATGAGACCAAGAATGATTCAATACAGAAATTAGTCAGCCGTAATCTTAACATCCTGTATGGCGTTTTAATAGAAGAACCGTTTAAATCCGGCCTTGAAAAAATTAACCTTAAGGAAGCATTAACCCTTGAAAAATATTCCAAAGAGACGGGATTACTTTTGGCCGCATACGTGGAGCAGTATCGAGATCACTATCAGAAAATTTATAACCACAATGTTTCTCTTACCGAAAAAAGAATGGCCTTTGATGAAAAGCATGGTTTCAAAGTCAATGTTGAAAAAAACAGATATCATAATGAAAGTCTCTCGGACCTGGTAAAGAATGTAAATACCAAAGGTAGACTAATAGAATACGATGGAGAACTTATCCAACAAGTCAACCCAATTTTTCAAGAACCGAACCCAGACGGCTTAATGGATTACCGAACTGCCTTTTTTTTGCCGGAAAAGAATTTAGTCGGGCTTAGGATAAGTACATTCATTTTTAATATCCTGGTTATCTGGATAATGTCATTGACCTTTTATATAGCCCTATACTTTGAATGGTTAAGAAAAATGGTCAATTCCTTCGGCAAAGTCAATATTCCGAAGGGGAACTAGCTAAATCTTTTGTTTGATAAAGAAGACTGATTTCGTAATTTTGTTATATAACTTTTTGGCAATGAGAATTCTACTAATAACATTTGCAGCTGCAATTTTAACTGCGTGTGGTTCAGGCAAAAAACCTGATGAAAAAGCATTTCTGCAAAGTCTTGATTCTGCAAGCGCTTCGGGATCTACTATTGATCAGGAAGTGATCAATAGTGTGTTGCAGTTAATTCCCAGTCCACTCGAAATTTCCGTTTTATTAAAGGAGTCAGGAAGTAAATATGACCATTCCTTATTAAATTCTCCTGATAATCTCCCAACCTACAATAGCAACTATAAAATGGCACTTAATTTGGGAATTTATGGTACAGATTTGGGATATACGAATATCTACGAGCAAAATCAGGACGGGATCAAATTCCTGACGGCCATAAAATCACTTGCTGAAGGGCTTAACATTGGTCAGTTCTTTGATATCGAAACCATTGGTCGGTTGGCGAGTAATAGCAAGAACCTGGATTCCTTATTGCTGATTACTACTCAAAATTTCAATAGCATCAACGGATACCTTCAAAATCAGGGACGATCTAACCTTAGTATTCTATTACTATCCGGTGGTTGGGTAGAAGCTCTCCATCTGACTTGTGACGTGGCTTCTAAGAATGCTAAAAACAAGGAGTTACATGAGAACATAGGCGAGCAAAAGATCATACTTGAACAAATAGTGTTACTATTATCTTTCTACAAGGATAGTGACGAAAATATGGCATCACTATTGAAGGACATGGAGGAATTGAAGGGAGCTTTTGATAAAATCAGCATAACCTATATTTATAAGGAATCGTCCATGGAAGTTGTGAATGGTGTAGCCGTAATAAAAGACAACAGTACCACAGAGATCCAGGTAACAGATCAGGACATTGCGAACGTAAAAAAAATCATCAACTCTATTAGAAATAAAATTGTCGGTTAATACTGAATAGCTTAAACTTATGAAAAAAATAATTCTCTTGTTCTCTTTTCTATTGGTGGCGGGAGTCACTTCATCTGAACTTATTGGCCAGTGCGACCCGGAAAATTTTAGTAACACGTGTATCCCTAAACTAGCAACAGGTTTCAACTTTTTAAAAAGTTATAAAATAGATGGTGAAGATGGTTCCAAGGAAAAAGTTGAATACTCGTACGTATTCACCAAGGGGACTCAATACATGATTAACATCTGTGCTCCCGGCACCGATACGGATGGAATAGTAGTTACCCTCTTTGATTCAGGGCGAAATAAAGTTGCTACAAGCAAAATCAATGGACAATTCATTTCGGCAATTGCCTACCCTTGTAATGCCACCGGAATTTATTACATCCAATACACATTTGATGGCTCCGCTGCGAAATGCGGTGGAAGTGCTTTAGGTTTTAAAAGATAATTGCGTAACGTCTGGTTTGACCTGGCCCCATTCGAACTGGGGCCATTTTTTTACAAGCATCCACATTTTTATTCCTACTTTCAAACAACCGAGTTGCGCTGGACAACTATAAATAATGTCAGTAACCTATTTTTTTTTGTAAAAAAAACGATTGCATGGAACCCCAAGAATTACGGTTTGACTATAAAGCGCGCTATTATCGATTGGGGGAATTGAATGCCAATACCAGGCAGTTATGGTTTGTGGTTCATGGTTACGGGCAACTTGCACAATTCTTTATTCAGAAATTTAAAGTGCTGGAAGAAGCTGGAATATGCGTAGTTGCCCCTGAAGGACTCTCACGTTTCTATATAGATGGAAATGGTGGACGAGTAGGTGCCAGCTGGATGACAAAAGAAAACAGGTTGATGGATATTGAGAACTACATAGAATACCTGAATGAAGTTTATAAAAAAGAAACAGCACATGTCGTGTCCCTTCCTCCCGTAACGCTGCTCGGGTTTTCTCAAGGGACAGCCACCGTATCGCGCTGGCTCCTGAAGGGAGGACTGAAAGTAAATAGGCTGATCCTTTGGGCTGGACTTTTTCCACCAGACCTAGATTTTGAAAAAGGGAGTGAGATTTTAAAAGACATAGAGGTAACAGAGGTTTATGGCAAGAGAGACCCTTTTGTTTCATTAGCATCATTGCAGCATTTAAATGAGTTAAATGAAAAGCTAAATCTACAACCAACCATTATGGAATTTGATGGAAAGCATGAGTTAAACGATGATATACTCCTGAGATTCCTTTAGGATTGCCTGTTCACTAACGTAGCACTTGCTTGTGCTGCAGGGAACACTACCAAATCAGCAATAACCACATGCGCAGGTCTTGTTAGCACAAATAAGATCAAGTCAGCAATATCATCTCCGGTAAGTGGTTGAATCCCCTTATAGGTACTTGCCGCTCGATCTGAATCACCTTTAAAGCGAACAAGCGAAAATTCTGTTTCAACTAGTCCGGGATGAATGGCAGTGACCTTAATTCCATACGCATTCAGATCCAGTCGCATCCCTTTGCTAAGTGCATCTACGGCAAACTTGCTTGCGCTGTAAACATTTCCATTTGGATATACTTCTTTTCCCGCGATGGAACCCATATTAATAATGTGGCCGGCTCTACGGTCCACCATACCCGGCAAAATTTCACGAGAGATATATAAAAGTCCTTTTACATTGATGTCCATCATAGCATCCCAATCGTCCGTATTTCCGGATTGGATAGGATCCAGACCGTGGGCATTTCCAGCATTATTAATGAGTATATCAATATTTTTCCAATCGCCATCCAGTGAAGTAATGGCCGCGTGAATCGCTGCTTTGTCGCGAACATCGAACGACAAGGTCTTCACTTCCGTTTGCATTGAAAGCTCTTGCCTAAGGAGCATAAGTTTTTCCTTCCTTCTGCCGCATAAAATCAACTTAAAGTTGTTTTTCGCCAATTTCTTCGCTGTTGCCTCACCAATACCAGAAGTAGCACCTGTTAATAATGCAATTCTCCTACTGTTCATATCAATAATCTAGAAGCCATAAAATCCTTTACTGGAAAATAAAGTAGACTGCGATAGTGTTAGTATTAATTCTTTTTATCGGATCACTATAAACGCTAGGCTCTGTACCCAGCAAGTCAACAAATCCTTTGGAGAAACGAATCTCCTGTGAAAATTTGAAAAGTGGAAAGTAGAAATCAAAGCCAAGTCCACCATCCAAACTTAGATTACCTTTCTTTACTGACAGATTAGCTGTAGTTGACTGAACATCATTTTTTCCGGATACTTCTATACCAGGGGTAATGCCGCCTATCATATACATCCGGACGTTGCCCCTGCGCAAAGATTTGTACTTTAGTAATAGTGGTGTTTCAAACAAAGTAGTTTCAATCAATTGTTCCTGACTGGTTCCATCTGTATAGTTGTACTCAACGATATGATTGTAAAATCCGGCTTTTGGCATGAGTCGTAAATCGAGGACATCAAACAATCGAAGATTAACCAAGAAACCAAGTGAAAAGCCCGGTGAAAATGGTGTCATAACAGAATGAACAGTATCAAATTTCTGCGTCACAAATTGATCCGAATACTGGATTTGATAGGCCGAAGTGTGAAGGCCGATCATGAAACCATATGAGATTTTTCGTTCATCATAGTTGGGATTGTTTTCGCGGGCCCATTTAAAACGCTGACAAACCGCATCAGTCGACAGCAGCAATAATAAAATTCCGGTAAGAGCTACTTTATACCTGTGTATAAAGAGCTTATTCCAAAAGTCAACGGATTGCATGCTGTATTTTTATATCCAATACCTGTAAGGATTTTCAAAAAGTCATTTCCATCTGGAAAGGCTTGCACTGATTCCGGCAAGTACGTGTACGCGGCTTGATCCTTGGACACTAACCTTCCAATTTTCGGTAAAACGAAATTAAAATAGAAGTAGTACAATTGCTTAAAAGGAAATCGTGATGGTTTTGAAAACTCTAAAATAACTACTTTTCCACCTGGCTTCACTACTCGAAATATCTCAGTCAATCCTTTCTCCAGGTTTTCAAAGTTACGTACTCCAAAAGCAACGATTACAGCATCGAATTTATTCTCTTCGAATGGAAGATTTTCTGAATCTCCACTTAACAGTTCAATTTTTTGTTCAACATGACGTGCAATCATTTTCTTGCGTCCTACTGCTAACATCCCCTCCGAGATATCAATGCCAATTACTTTATCAGGTTTTACATCCAGCGACTGAATGGCAAAATCCCCGGTGCCGGTAGCCACATCCAGAATTAGCTTTGGCTGAAGTTCCCGAAGTTCACGGATTGCTTTTTTACGCCAACGGATATCGATGCCAAGACTTAAAAAATGATTCAAAAAATCGTATCTGCCGCTAATGTTATTGAACATGGTAGCTACCTGCTCTTTCTTACCTGAATGCTGCTTTTTGTACGGTACAACCATGATAAAAAATGATAACCAACGATTTAAACAATCATTGGTTATTCATGTTCAAAGGTGAGAAAAAGAAATTAATTACCCAGCACTTTAAATTCCACTCTTCGGTTGATTTCCCGACCTTCGGCATTATCATCGTTGCTGGCCAGTGGTTTATCCTCACCGTACCCCATGGCCTTAATCCTGCGCGTATCTATTCCTTTTGATGTGAGGAAATTCTTAACGGCATTTGCCCTGCGCTGGGAGAGTTGTTTATTGTATTCATTAGGTCCTACACTATCGGTATGTCCGGAAATTTCAATTTGCAGGCCAGCATTTTGTGTTAACATGGTTTCCAGTTTATTCAACTCATTGTAAGACTCCTGCTTAAAAGTAGCTTTCGCAAAATCAAAATAAATGTTCCGTAATACAGAACTAACTCCCACCTTTAATTTCTGCATCTCTACGGTCAGTGTTTTGGTTTGCGCAGACGTACCCTCTATCTTAATGGATTGATTCTGGAAAACATAGCCTTCCTTCTCAACGGACAGTCTGTACTCCCTAGACGAGGTCTCTTTAATACTGAATACATACGAGCCAATACCGTTAGGCGAAAATCCTAAAGCAACATTATCCTTAAGCCCCTGTAGTTTGACGCGCGCATCTACTGGTGCTTTACTTTGAGCGTCCACGATATTTATAATGTATTTGAAGGGTTGTAATTCAGCTTTTTTAGAATCTTCCGGAATTGTGATTATATAAATATCCTCATAACCTATACCATCATCACGAACAGAGGCATAGTAAGATTGCTTACCATCTTTGGTACTCACAAATTGAATATCATCATCTGGTGTATTGATAGGGTATCCTAAATTTTCGGGTTCGCTCCATTGATTCTTAGTGGCATCAAGTATTGTAGTCTTAAAGATATCGTAGCCTCCCATTCCTTTCCATCCTCTAGAACTAAAATATAACGTTTTTCCCTCATAGTCGATAAATGGATTATCATCATTATGGTCAGTGTTTATACCTGGCCCTAAGTTTCTTACTTTGGCCCATGCCCCGTTGTCATCTTTTGTACATTCGTAAATATCCGAGCCCCCCAAACCACCAGGACGCTCACTTGAAAAATAGATTGTATTTCCATCCCTTGTAACCGATACGGATTCCTCCCGATATGACGAATTAATAATGCCTGGCATAGCACTTGGAACATCCCATGTCCCATCGGCAAGACGTTTACTTATATAAATATCTCCATTACCTTCGTCATTATATAAATAGAGTGTTTTACCATCTGCTGATATGGCTGCATTTGAGTTATTGAATTTTGTGTTCACTATGGCTCCAATATTTCTTGCTTTGGACCACTTACCTTTCGATTTTGTTGCGTAAAAAATATCTTCATAAGGTTTGTTATCCTCATACACATTTTCATTAAGATTTCCATCGCGCCTGCGAGTCGTGAAAATAATTTCATCCTCACTTTCATTCAACACCGGAGCATAATCCTCAAATTCTGAATTGATTTCACGTCCTAAATTGATGATTGAAAATTTCTTGGGATTGGCTACAAACTCCTTCCCGTTGATACACTCCTGAATTTTGCGCTCTACTTCGATTCTATCCACTTTGTCCTTCCCCTGGTAATTGGGTTGAGAAATAAGTTTGTCCCTATACTGTGTATAGTATTTAATGGCTTTGTCAAATTCAAGTCCATAGTGAAAACTCTTTCCAATCCAAAAATCAAGATCAAACCGGTAGTCAGGATCTTGCCTGGAAATGCGCAAGAAATATTTAGCCGCTAAATCCTTTCCGATGGTCTCAAGGTGATAATGTCCCGCGTGAAAATTGGCTTTAATGTTGGCGGTGTCAAAGTTGGCTGCTATGATCATCAAGTCTCTTGCATCATCCATTGCTCTGGTCTCAGCCATAATAAGTTCAGCCTGCTCCATATATAGCTTTGACTGCTCCTTGTCCTGTTGCTGCTGTGCAAATGAGAATGAAAAGGCCATACAAGCAGTAAAAAAAACCAGTATTCTGCGGATACTGAACATCTTAAAAAATGGTTAAGTACGAAGTTAAAAAACAAAACCCAGCTGCTGGTGGGGCAATTTAGCAAAATCTGGTAATAACAAATGCTTAATTCACGATCATAAGTCATAGGAATCTTACATTCTTAGTATTTTGCCTTTCAATTAATACTTTAAGTACTTCCATGCTCATACATTCAGCAGAGTTTATCATTAGTAATACAGACTACCACAAATGTCCTGTTACCAAACTACCTGAATTTGCCTTCATTGGCAGGTCTAATGTGGGTAAGTCATCTGTCATTAATATGTTGACCCAGCGTAAAAATCTAGCTAAAATTTCATCTACGCCAGGAAAAACACAAACGATCAACCATTTCTTAATCAATCAATCCTGGTACCTGGTTGATTTGCCCGGGTATGGCTACGCTACCATAAGCTTAAAAGTAAAGCAAGGTTGGAGCAAAATGATAGAGAACTATCTTATACATAGAGAAAATCTTTTTTGCACGTTTATCCTGATTGATTCCCGCTTACGACCACAAAAAATTGATCTTGAATTTATCACATGGATAGGGGAACAAGGCTTGCCCATGGCATTACTTTTTACAAAATGCGATAAGTTAAAGAAGGGAGAGTTAGCCCGATCCAAAAAAAATTATACTGACGCTTTAACTGAAACCTGGGAAGAACTCCCCCCATTTTTTATTACTTCTTCTGAAAAAAGAATCGGCCGCAATGAAGTACTTGACTTTATTGGCAAGGCCATAAAACAGACGTAAAAATAATTAACACAGCACGTCTTAAAATCTGTTAGTTTTGCCGCTCCAAAACAATTTTAATATGGAGTTATCCGAAATTGCATCAGTAAGTGGAAAGGGCGGGCTATACAGAGTGTTAGCACCCACCAAGTCCGGGGTTATCTTAGAGGCACTCGATGAAACAAAAAGCCGTCTGGTAGCTTCTGCCAGTAATCGCATTTCATTGCTGCATGAAATTTCTATTTATACCACTACCAAAAAAGGGACAGAGCCATTGCTGGCTGTATTGAAAAAAATAAATAAGGAATTTGGAAACGATCTGGGTATTGACGCTAATTCGGATGCCTCTGAGCTCAAGGCGTTTATGAAATCGGTTTTACCAGAATATGATGAAGAACGTGTTTATGTTTCCGATCTTAAAAAGCTTGTAAAATGGTATAGCGTGATTTCTCAACATGCTCCTGAAATCATTGCCGCTGAGCCAAAGGAAGAAAAGTCTAATAGCTAATTGCTTTTTCTACCATATTTTTTGATCCCACATAAAAAGGTGTGCGCTGATGTAAACTCGTAGGCTCAATATCCAGGATTCTGTATTTACCATCGACCGCTTTTCCCCCAGCCTGTTCCACTACAAATGCCAGCGCGTTACACTCATACATTAGCCGGAGTTTGCCATTACCATCTTTGCCTGTAGCCGGATAAATATAGATACCACCTTTTAGAAGGTTGCGATGAAAATCAGCCACCAATGATCCAATATAACGAGCCGTTAATTGATTCTGCTTGCAAAAATCTAAATACGCCTTTAAGGAAGGGGTAAATGAATTGGAGGAGCCCTCGTTAATCGAAAATATTTTTCCATCCTCGGGAATTTTCATATCAGGATGAGAAAGAAAATACTCTCCGAGGGTTGTCTCGTATGTAAAGCCATTTACACCATGTCCGGTCGTGTAGACTAGCATGGTGGAAGATCCATATAATATATATCCAGCTGCGACTTGTGCTGATCCACATTGTAGAATATCTTCTTCCTTGATTGGTTGACCGATAGGACTTTTTCTCCGATAGATTGAAAAAATGGTCCCTATTGAAACATTTACATCAATGTTGGAAGATCCATCCAATGGATCAATCGCTATCACGTACTTTCCTTCATTGTTTAAATCTACATACGATTCGGTTTCTTCAGAGATCAGCGCACAAGCCTCTCCTCCCTTAGTGAGGGCTCTGGTAAAACGGATATTGGCCAACACATCCAACTTTTGCTGCTCCTCTCCTCCAGTATTTTGTGAACCCATCGGCCCCATAATGTCAATTAACCCAGCTTTGTTAATTTCCCGGTTCACAACTTTTGAAGCAAGCGCGATATCGCGCAGAAGCTGAGAAAGTTCCCCACTTGCGTATAGAAACTGATCCTGATTGTTCTTTATGTACCGATCGAGGGCAATGCCAATTGATTGAGCTATACGGGAAGCTTCTATCATACTAATTGTGTATTTAGGTTTTGGGCTAAATTCGCGGTTTATTAGTGAGTTCGATATTGCAAATATACGTTGCAAACGTTTGAAATTACATAATTAAAAAATGAAGGTATTTAAGTTTGGAGGGGCATCGGTAAGAAATGCAGTGGCATTACAAAACGTTGCTTCCATCATACAAGGTCACTCACAACAACTATTGGTGGTGGTATCGGCCATGGGTAAAACAACCGATACTCTCGAACGTATCGTTTCCTTATCACAGGCCAAACAAACAATCGCCTCTGAAATGGAACTGCTAAAAACTTATCACCAAAAAATAGTCCACACCGTATTTCAAAATGATAAAGTAGTCAACCTTGAGTTGCAAAAGGTCTTTCATAAAATTGAGCAAGAAGTAGCAAAAGGTTCGGACTTTGATCAGATCTACGACCAGGTTGTTTCTTTAGGAGAGGTGCTCTCCTCTGTTGTTCTTAGTCATTACCTAACCGACCGGGGAATCGAAAATAATTGGATTGATGCCCGTCTGTTCATATCCACTGATAATAATTTCCGTGAAGGAAAGGTAGATTGGGATAAAACAAAAATCAACATTAAAAAACTGGAGAATATCCTTACTGAGAAAATCATTATTACGCAAGGTTTTATTGGGTCTACACCAGAAGGGTTAACGACCACCCTCGGACGGGAAGGGTCAGACTATTCAGCAGCCATTTTTGCTTCGTGCTTAAATGCTGCATCGGTCACCATTTGGAAAGATGTGCCAGGTGTGATGAATGCAGACCCAAAGCGCTTGACCGCGGCAACTGTTTTTGAGGAGTTGCCTTTTAAGGAGGCGGCTGAGATGACCTATTATGGCGCCTCCGTCATACATCCGAAAACCATCAAGCCATTGGCCAACAAAGGCATTCCTTTGTTTGTCAAAAATTTTGATGACCCCACTTTAGCAGGCACTAAGATCCACGAATGCAAAATAGGTCATTTGCCTCCTCTGATTGTATTCAAAGACAACCAATGCCTGATTTCATGTAAAGTAACCGATTACACATTCATTGATGAACACCATCTTGGTGCGATCTTTCATGCTCTAAGTGAAAAAAATATTAAAGTTAACGTGATGCAAAACTCCGCCATTTCATTTTCATTTTGTGTGGATTTTCGGGAGAGCAAAATCGTAAGTTTAGTAAAGAAGCTAGGTGAAAAGTTTGAAGTCTATTACAATACCGGTCTCACGTTGATAACGATAAAAAATTATGATCAAAAGACTTTTAATGAATACCGGCTTCGACCAGGTGTTGTGTTAGAGCAATCATCAAGATCCACACTTCAGGTATTAGTTAAATCCTGATAGGATAACTGATATACCATCTATTCTACTAAAGTTTCAATAAAGGATGTAATGGAACGATCCAGAATATCAAAGACTTCTTGAAAAATTTTTTCATTTCCATGATAAGGATCAGGCACGTCCTGGTCTTTCCCAAGTGGATCATATGAACGCATAAGCACTATTTTATGACGGTTCTCTGAGGCATTATCAATGTTAAGTACATTACTCATGTTGCTACTATCCATTGCCAGGATATAATCAAAGGAATCTAAATGTGTCGCTGTTAGCTGACAACAAAGATGACTTATTGAAATCCCGTTTTTCAAAGCATTTTCAATAGTTCTGGGATCAGGGGGATGGCCAATATGATAGTTGCCAGTGCCACAGGATTGGGCCATAAATTCCGATCCCAATCCTCGTTTGGTGATTTTATGATTAAATAACGCTTCAGCCAAAGGGGAGCGACAAATATTACCAAGGCACACAAAAAGGATTTTCTTTGGCATTTGATGAAATTTCCTGAAAAATAAGAGTTACTGAGGTTACTATCCCTATTTCAGCTTTATATAGGAAAGCATAGTACAATTTATCATGTCTTTTGGTTTGAAAAGCCCTTACCGACCGCCTCGGTGGGGCTTTTTTATTTAGTGGCTTCACCTTCCTAAAGAATCAATAAATTTGAAAAAAATAATCTATGGAATTCATCAAGGTCACCGAACAACATGTGCCATTTGTGGCACTTATACAACTCAACCGTCCCAAGGAGCTTAATGCTATAAACCGGCAGCTGATGGAAGAATTGCGTGATACTTTGTTTGAATTAGATAAAAATGATAAGGTAAGAGTGATCATTGTAACTGGAAATGATCAATCCTTTGCGGCTGGTGCCGACATAAAACAAATGGTTGATAAATCAGCGGTTGAAATGTTGATGATTGATCAGTTTAGCACCTGGGACCAGATACGCAAAACCAAGAAGCCTATCATTGCGGCTGTCTCAGGATTTGCATTAGGTGGCGGGTGTGAATTGGCCATGACATGTGATATGATCATTGCTTCCGATACAGCTAAATTTGGGCAACCCGAAATTAAATTAGGGACCATTCCTGGCGCAGGCGGAACACAACGGCTTACAAAGGCAATCGGAAAAGCGAAAGCAATGGAATTGATCCTTACGGGAAGGTTTATCTCGGCAGAAGAAGCTCATTCCTCTGGCTTGGTCAACAAAGTGGTGCCTGTTGAAATGTGTATATACGAAGCTACCCAATTAGCAAAAGAAATAGCACAGATGTCTCCTGTTGCCGTGCAACTTGCCAAAGAAGCAGTGAACCGTTCCTTTGAAACTGTTCTGGATGAAGGACTAGCATTTGAACGAAAAAACTTCTACCTCACCTTTGCCTCTGACGATCAGAAAGAAGGCATGAAAGCATTTATCGAAAAGAGAAAGCCTGAATATAAAGGGAAATAATAAGCAGGCAGTAGGCAGTTGGTTATTAGTTTTGAGTTGGCTGGTCAAAATAAGTACTTGCTCCTACCTCACCTTGGGAACTCAAGATTAATGATTGGCCAAAGTTGAAATTATCTAAAACTGATTCCGAGACCGGCCGTAAGTACCTTATATTTCTGTAGGGTATAATCTACGTGTAAGGTGAAAATGGCAAGTTGCAAACGAAGCCCTCCGGTTGCTCGCATACCATTAGCCGATACATCAAATTTAACCGGATCTGTAAGTATGGTGGGAGGTGCTGGAGCTGGGTTTTCAAATTCATAACTACCAAGCATGGATAAATTTGTTTTGGCTATATTATATCCTAATGCACCGTAAACAGTTAGGACCGCAATTTTCTTTGACACTAACCCTTGAATGGTAGTTGAGTTAGTTTCGAATACTGCGTGTTGATCGGGCTTCGAGCTATCCAGGCCGACATCCAATTTTAGTCTTGTAAATCCGACAAAGGCGGAAAGATCAAATGGTAACTCTTTTATCCCGGGGATATATTGTTTGATATCATGCACCACACCAAATCCTATCATATTAATATCACCGTTGTCACCAACATTGGTTTTGGGCATAAATCTCATCTTCAATTCAAATCCCTTTGGTAGGCCAAATCCGATTTGTACCATAGGAAGTGGTATATAGTTTCCACCAATATTTCCTTTAACATCTACACCTGGAGGACCACTAAAATTTGTACCTGTGGTTTTATTTTGATAGGTAGGTGCATTTTCCGGTCCAAAAATAGTGGGAACACTTCCAACACCGCCAGAGGGAGGGGGGTCAATCAATATCAAATTTTTAAGCGCATTGTTGTCTACCTGGTAGTATAAATCCGAAGTCGGAAAATAGACAGCTGAGCCAGTAATAGTGAAGTCAAACCCGGCCAGCTTATGTGTAGCTGCTGTATTGTACCAACCCTGGTTAAGTCCATACCCCATCACTTTCATTAAGGGTGAAGAATAACCTTTTAACAAGTATTCGGCATCTGCCACGCTACCCGCTAGTACATCATCTAAATCATCTTGTGCCCGGAGCGCAATAGTTGAAACTGCAAAAAATACGATTAGAATCAGTTTTTTAGAATTCATGAGCTTATTGTTTAATGTATAAAGCTATTAAATTTTCTCCGGAAATGTACTTTCGTTGTAGAAGAAGGAAGCACATCCCAAAATGAAGACCATATTTTCGTTTTACCTGTCCTTCATTCCTAGTCTTACAGGCTATGTAACCATTTAAGACCCTTTTAATAAATTAATGACGGGCTTCCAATTACATAAATTGATCTGATGATTTCAGTTAACTTGCATTCATCAATCCTATGCCTTGATCATTTTATATAATCTCATTATTCTTTTAATTCGGCTTTTAGCAGGAATCGTAGCTCTGTTTAACTCAAAGACTCAATTATTAGTACAAGGCCATCAACGGCTGTCAAAGCGAATAAGTGACGCTTTAGTGCATAATCAGTCACCTGTAATTTGGGTTCATTGCGCTTCGCTCGGAGAATTTGAACAAGGCAGACCCGTCATAGAAGATCTGCGAAAATTATGTCCATCTCATAAAATATTCCTCACTTTCTTCTCTCCCTCCGGGTATGAGGTGAGAAAAACATACGAGCAGGCCGACTGGGTTTTCTATCTACCCTGGGACACTTCAAAAAACGCAAAACAATTCTTAGAAGCAGCAAAACCTGTTCTTGCTATTTTTGTGAAATATGAATTCTGGTTTCACTATACGAATGAACTGAAAAAGCGAAACATCCCGTTGATCTCCATCTCCTCCATTTTTCGAAAAGATCAGTTATTTTTTAAATTGTATGGAAATTTTTATCGAACCATCCTTTCGGCTTTCACTTATTTCTTTGTGCAAAATGAAGAGTCTCTAAAACTACTTCGATCAATTGGTATCAAAGAAGTAACCTTAGCAGGCGATACCCGGTTTGATAGGGTCAAATCTCTGGTGAACCAAGGCGAAGAAATAGAAATTGCAAAAAAATTTAAAGACGGTCGAAAAACGTTTGTCATCGGAAGTTGTTGGCCCGAAGATGTAGAGGTACTCCTCCCTTTTATAAATGAAAAATCACCTCAACTAAAATTTATTATTGCGCCTCATGAAATCACAGAGTCGTTTATAAGTTTTATTGAAAAGAACTTACACGTAACTTCTACCCGATTCTCTCAGGCGGCAGGAAAAGCAGAAGAATCAGCGGTATTGATCATAGATAATGTTGGCTTGCTTTCCCGGCTTTACCGCTATGGCGAGTTTGCCTATGTAGGTGGCGCCTTTGGCAAAGGGCTTCACAATATTTTAGAACCGGCCTGTTATGGCATTCCCATTTTCTTTGGGAACAAAAACTATGAAAAATTTCAAGAAGCCGTTGACTTAATTAACCGTGGTGGAGCCTTTTCCGTGAATGATTATCACGAATTAAAAACCAAATACGAAATGGTTAATGAACCTCAAACTTTTCTCCTCGCCTGCGAAGTCACCAAACAGTATGTAGACGAGAACCTGGGGGCAAGTAAAAAAATAATTGATTACTGTTCTAAAATTTTAATTAAGTCATGACCGGCCTGGTGATGAAATCGACAGGCTCCTGGTATGAAGTATTGGGACAGGACCAGAAAAAATATCAATGCCGTGCCCGTGGTAAATTAAGGTTAGAAGGAATTAAAGAAACAAACCCGATTACTGTTGGTGATAGGATTGAGTTCCTCGAATCGGACGGGATTGGATCCATTGAAGCAATTCATCCCAGGGAAAATCAAATTCTTCGCCAATCCGTAAAGAAGACGGGGCATAGTCAGGTATTGGCGGCCAATGTTGATCAGGTGTTATTGATTGTTACTTTGAAGCAGCCAAGAACATCACTTGGTTTTATCGATCGGTTTTTGGTCTCGGCAGAATCTTTTAGAATACCACAGTCATTATTTATTAACAAAAGTGATTTACTTTCTTCCAAAGAATTGTCTGAGATCGAGACCATTAAAAATTTGTACAACTCATTAGGCGTCAACACATGGGGTGGTTCTGCTCTTTATGATGAGTTGTCATTACTTTCTAAAGTCCTTCAAAATAAGATAACTCTTATTGCAGGCCATTCAGGTGTTGGCAAATCTACATTGCTAAATCGTATATCTCCAGTGATAAATCAAACCACCAGTATCATATCTGGCTTTTCAGAAAAAGGAACACACACAACTACGTTTGCCGAAATGTTCCAACTGGATGCCACTACTTTTGTAATTGATACACCTGGCATCAAAGAGTGGGGTCTGGTAGATATGAACAAACAGGAAATCTCTGACTACTTTCCAGAGATGAGAGATCTTCGATTACATTGTAAGTACGAGGCGAGATGCATTCACCTGAATGAACCCAATTGTGCTATCCTGGAAGCTGTCAATTCAGGCCTGATTTCATCGGATAGATATAAAAGCTATGTGAGTATGGTATTGGGTGAAGACAACCGGAAGTAGATTTTATTTTTGCCACCCCAGCTTTAGAAATTCATATGCCAGCCGAACGTCCATCATTCTGAGAGACAAAAAAACCTCATATTGTAAACGATGACGAAGCGCCTGCATTTCTTCTGAAGTTCTATTTAATTCCTTTATTTTCCGGCAGACATTTAGTGTGGACCATCGTTGTGCATTGGATTTGGTGAACTGTGCACGAGACATGGAAGTGCTTAACATTCGCCTTTTTACAAGAACTTCTGGTACATAGTAATACTTATATTTCCGTGAAGATCTGATCCAAAAGTCAAAATCTTCAAAAGCTAATGCCTCATCGTACCCACCCATGAACGCCATCACTTCCTTTCTAAACATCATAGTTGGCGAGCAGATGAAATATCGCTCGATCAGGTTTTTATAAATATCTCCCTGCGGAATAGTGTGATGCGGAAATTTTTTGGAATGATAATACAGATGACTTCCTTCTTTGGAAATAATGTCTGCGTCTGAAAACTGAACACCATATTCAAGACCTGCCAGTTCGAGTACTTCCACTCCTCTCTTTACACGATCTGGTAATAGCACGTCATCTGCCGATAAGTCAATAATAAAATCACCTTGTGCCACTTTTAATGCCTGGTTAAATGATCGACAACTCCCCTGGTTATTTTCATTGGTAATAAACGAGACTTCCGGCCTATTCTTGATTACCCGTTTAATCACTGAAACACTGTTATCTAAACTGGCGTCATCCACAATAATAAGTTGAAGGGAAGAGTAGTTTTGATGCCATACTGATTCAACGGCTTCCTGAACAAACTGCTCATGATTGTAGCAGAGGCATATTACGGTCACCAGAGAATGGCTCATGGAAATATTCTATCAAAAATATACTTGTTGGATGGTTGCCCTCCAATACTCTTCTTAAATTGTAATAACGGTCTATTGATTCCACCGTTGACCATGGATGTTCCTAAATCGATTTGTGCAAAACCGTGTTCCTGTGCATAGCGATAGATTCCGGAAATCAAAAATACAACCGGACTGATTCTGTTAAATCTTTTTTCATGAGAATAATAAAACGTGTAGAGAATATTTTCGCTGACTTTTATCACAATGGCTGCAGCCGCCATCTCCTGTTCATCCGCTACTTGAAAGAGAAGAAACGACTTCGGAAATCGGTAGACCACTTTCTTTAGCTGTGTGAATGTCATGGAAAGCGATTGATGCCGCTCGTGACGACAAGCACTAATAAAGTCATATATTTTTTTTAATTCAGTAAGTTTGACCTGACTAACCATAAATCGTTTTTCACTTTTTCGTAATTTTTGTCTTTGGGAGACCGCAATTTTTTTTTCGAACGTTTTTTGGTCGACCGGAATAATACTGGAAATCTCTGCCGTGGGGCGGAAGCTGAATTTGGTTAGGACTTGATGAACTAAGATGGTAGCCACGGGATGGTAAGCCTCCGGATAGTGCTTAATCTGACAAAAATTAACACTCAGTTTTTTTAAATCTGCGATTATGTTACCGAACAATTCTTCCAGTTTTTTTGGTCCTACATTCCCATATAGCTCTAAAGACCCGAAGGGAGCACGCAAAGGGCTGTACACTTTCTTCTTATTGATATTAAAAAAGATTTGAGCAACAGTTTTTTTTGTTTCCCTCTGACGCAATCCATATACCCGCCATCCTTGTTCAGACTGAAGAAAAAGATGCGCTGGTTGATTAAATAAAAAAGTCCCGGGTTCGGGACGTTTTGCAACGAGATCGTGACTATAATATTCTAAGGATTCCAAATTAATATGCTATCGAGCTCGGTTATAAATAAAATGTAATACAATTCTTGTCCTATTAGTTGATCGAACATTTAAGTTCTTAATGAAACACGCAAAACATGGCAAATAGCACCATCCCCATGCTCCATAGCTTGGAGAGAATCCAGTAAATGACTTTATTGGATGTATTTTGGTGGCTTTTGCCATCTTCAGAAAGAAGGGAATCAATTTTTCTCAAAGGGAAAGCCTGTTGATGAAATGTAAATTAATAAATTAGATTCAAATTATTAATGGCTTTACAGCGGATGTTTTTTCATAAAAATGAAAAAACAAAAAATGCAAGGCAACGCAATATTAACAAGGATACTAAAAAGCCTCTCCAATATTCAAATACAAACCCGTGTAGCCTTTGCTGAACGCGATGTCCATCAAAACATTGGTGCGGGAATACTTGTTAAACTTTACCCTCAAGCCGGTTCCAATGGCAGGATGCCATGATTGGAAATCCTGTGTTCCATATACAGAAGCGGACGTAACATTAGAAAACACGACTCCACCCAATAAACCATTTGCTGTAATATCAAATCGGTACTCTGATTCAAAATAAAGTAGGGCGTTGCTGCGATAGCGACTTTGTTGAATGCCTCTACCTGAAGCGATCAGTGCTAAGTCCCAACCAATACTGGGCAGATCAAGGTAAGGAGCTTGACCCGAAAGTACCGTCCAATAGTATCCTCGGAGTGCTATCAGATTTTGACGATATTTCGAAAAAGGAAAATACTTTCGGCTGTCAATATAAAGCGAGTGCCACTCCCGATCGCTTCCAAAGGCAGGGGAATTGAAACGATAGTTGAATAGTAAAAGTGATCCGTTTTGAGGATTAATCTGGCTTAATCTTGAATCATACACTAAGGGGAAAACCAATCCTGATGAGGTTGTACTACTCTTGGTAGAATAAGGTTTCAGGTGTCCTTCAAATTCACCGGATGTTTCTTCTGAAATATTATAATGATGATCCAACATGTAGCCTACACCAAGCCCCCAATTTGTTCCTACTCTTTTTACCGCTGTCTGATAGAATCTGAAATAATCGTTATCAATTACAGTTTGTATTTCACTGTTAGGCCCTCCTTCAACGCCCCAGGTATTTTGCGGGTAATTCAGAATACGATAATCACCGGTGAAATACCAAGTGTTTTTAGACAGCCAGATATTAGGACGAACAAAAAAACCATATTTGCCGGTGAAACTGATATAGGGGATAAAGTAGATAGAAGAAATCCGTGTGTTTGATTTATCCCCCAGGTAAAATGCGGCATTAAAAGATGTTACCAGGGCCCTTCCGCCACTGGGCACACCACCCTGAGTGGGAAAGAGAGAGAAATACACTTTGCGATCCTCTCGTTTCTTTCCTTTTAAATCAATCTTGAATTTTTTGATAATCACTTCCACAATATCCACAGGTGGAACACTATCCCTTGATTGAGCAGACCCCTGGCTGACACCACTACATATTAGAAATGCCACCAACAAGATATTTCTCACTTGCAACGATATACGCTCAGGTTGAATTTTGGTCAATTCGTATTGTTGTATATAATGGATAGGTGCTATCTCATTTGATACGGCTTAAGAAGAATCACTTTTACGGGTTCGTCTTTCTTGAAGTTGTATCCTTCTGAAATTTCATTTAGAATTAACGTCATGTTTGGGCCTGCAGAATTTTGAGTGCGTTTACTCAATGTCACTACTGACTCTCCTGATTGACTCTTAACCGTCAATAGCTCCCGAAACTGAATGAGCGGATAATCTGTTGCCGCTAAATCACGAAAGGTCTGACTGATTTTTTCAAATTCTTTCAATCGATCTACAGTACCAGATCCCACAATAGCATACGTCAGTCCATCTTTTATAAACCAAACTGAAAACAGGATTTCATTTTTCTTTTTAGCGGGCATGACCACCTCACTTCCCTTCCGGCCAGGCAAAATGAGTGTAGTATCCAGCATCGGTTTTTTCCGGGTGGTGGCATAATAATTATTAACAAATTTTACGATCAGGGTATCTATCTGACGATCTCGCCCCGCCACTTTAAGAGCCACCAAAGTTTTCTGATCGGGGCTGACTGCGCCTGCCATGGTGGCTTCATTAAAGTATGTCCAATCCTTCGGAAGCTCCCAAACCATTTTTAATCCAGGATGCAAAAAAACATTTTCATTGAAAATTCCCTGAGAAGGATCGGCTCCAAACATGACTTGGTTGAAGGATGACAAAAATTCAAATGTTGAAGGAGCAACTGGCGCAGCCGTGGCCACCGAAAGAGAAATGGCTTTCTCTCTAATAGCCTTCATCCGATCGGGTGTCATCGGATGGTCATCAAAAATACTGTAGCGCGATGCCTGGCCTGTCTCGGCTTTTACAAATTTTTCCAGACGATTAAGAATGTCTGCAAGCAACAAAGGCTGATAGCCAGCTTTTGCAGCCAATGCTATCCCCAGTTCATCTGCTTCCAACTCTTGTTTACGACTATACGAAGCGAGATAAGCCTTACTAGCTCCGAGCACAGGGGCTGCAATTTTTTCTCCCATGCCTTGACCTAATGTATTTCCAAATACCACTGCAGGAACTGCCAGTATTCCGGGAAGCACCGATTTGCGTTGCCGATTTGAGCTGTGTTGTTTCATCACATGACTTATCTCGTGGCCAATAACACCAGCGAGTTCATCTTCATTTTTCAACAACATCAATAGGCCCCTTGACACATAGACAAAACCACCCGGTAAGGCAAAGGCATTGGGATCCGCTTGGTCCACAATCTGAAAGGAAAATTGATACGGATTTGAAGCAATCTGGGCAACTAATCGGTTACCGATCTTTTTTACCATTTCTTCTGCCGCTTGAACATGCACCAATCCCATTTGTTGCTCTACTTCAAGTGCTACAGCTTCTCCTTTTTTCCGTTCTTTCTCAAATTCACTTTGAGCCAGATTAGTATTTACCCAACTGGTAACCAATAAAAAAAATATCAAATGTTTCATCGGCATTTTTTTTCATCAAAATAAAACTATAGCAAGTTTACAAAATGAAAATGATACGCAGAGGTAGGATTATTTATTTGGAAGAAGATAATGGTGATTAGACAGTTAATAGAAGTAAGTTATCCTGTATAAACACTAATATTGCAGGAGCTTTAAAACAGCTAAACTTCTATGATTGTTAAATTACCACTATTATTTATAGCTGTTTGCCTCGTATCTTCCTGCACACCTTTAAAAAAGGAAACCAATACCAATTTCTCTCCAGGTGAGTCACCACCTGGCATGGTATGGATTCCTGGTGGAGAATTTACGATGGGTGGTACTGAAGCGGAGCCCCCCAATAGTGCGCTCCCCATACACAACGTTAAAGTAGATGGATTCTGGATGGATGAGACGGAGGTAACGAATGCTCAATTCAAAATTTTTGTGGAGGCCACCGGATACAAAACTGTGGCAGAAAGACCTTTGGATTGGGAGGAACTTAAAAAGCAGGTACCACCGGGAACACCCAAACCTGGTGATGATGTTTTACAATCGGGTTCAATGGTTTTTACTCCTCCCGCTAAGCCTGTGATGTTAAATGATTACTCTCAATGGTGGAGTTGGGTGGTGGGTGCCAATTGGCAGCACCCGGAAGGACCAGCAAGTTCTATTGAAGGAAAGGAAAAATACCCGGTTGTCCATATCGCCTATGAAGATGCGCAAGCCTTTGCGAAATGGACTGGAAAAAGATTGCCAACTGAAGCAGAATATGAGTTCGCTGCCCGTGGAGGATTGAATGGGAAAACCTTTTCGTGGGGAGACGAACTAAATCCGCAGGGTAAATATCTGGCCAATTATTTTCAGGGAGCTTTCCCCGTTCACGATACTGCAGAGGACGGATTCAAAGGTGCTTCTCCTGTAAAATCATTTCCCCCCAACGGTTATGGTCTGTATGATATTATTGGCAATGTGTGGGAGTTGTGTTCCGACTGGTATAGTGTGGAGGTTTCACAGAATCGGAATACTGTACTTACTAATCCTACAGGACCCCAGATAACAAAAGATCCTGATGACCCCTATGCAATTAAGCACGTGTCCAAAGGAGGATCTTTTGTTTGCAGTGATCAATATTGCTCCAATTATAAACCCAGCGGACGGCAAGGCTCTGCCTATGATTCGGGTATGAATCACACGGGGTTCCGGTGCGTGAAAGATTCAAAGTAGATTCTTTCCAAATAGACTGTAATTCCAGGATTGCCTTCTTAAGTGAGGTCGCACTTTACCTGGTATCTTATTTAAATTGCAGTATTTTATACCTAACCTCATCATCTTGAAATACAAAAAAATCACTCTTCTTGATGATCAATGTCATGAAATTAGTAATCCTTAAAGTCGATCTTGGCAAATCAAATCACATATTGTTATACGACCTTATTTAACTAGTTAAATATCGGAATATTAAGTTCCATTCATATATGACGAACGCCATTTATCTTACTACCACCGAACCCTATTCCGGCAAATCAATCATCGCATTAGGCCTTGTTAATTTACTGGCAGGGAAAACCGAAAAAATTGCCTACTTCAAGCCTGTTATTAGTCGCGAAGGTACCGAAAGAGACAGCGTCCTCGAAATGATGTCAAATCATTTTCATTTGAGCTCTGAATACAAAGACATGTATGTATTTACCAGAAACGAGGTGGTGAAATACATTAACGCAGGAAACGAAGCCTATGTCATTGATACCATTATTGATCGGTTTAAACAGTTGCAGGAACGATTTGATTTTGTGGTGGTAGAAGGAACCGATTTTATGGGCAGCAGTACCAACCTTGAATTTGATGAGAATATTTCCATAGCTAAAAACCTGGGCATACCTGCCGCTGTGATCGTGAAAGGAGAAGGAAAATCAGTACAGGAGATTGTTGACATCTCAGTAACCACCAGCAAAAGTTTTATGGATGAAGGTGTACAGATACTCACTGTTATCGCCAATAAAATTGATTTTGATAAAGAAGAGGAGGTCCGGGAACAACTGAAGAAAGCACTACCAGAAGGATTGATCATAACCTCTATTCCCAGCAACAAAGATCTGGGTAATCCTACCATGAAGGAGATAGCTGATTCGGTGGGTGGTAAGGTTTTATTCGGGGAACAATTACTATCCAATCAGGTAGATACGTCCATTGTTGGTGCCATGCAATTACACAATTGCCTATCACGGTTACAGAAAAACACGCTGATTGTTACCCCCGGTGACCGTGGTGATATCATCATTGGGGCACTTCAGGCGAATATCTCAAAAAATTACCAGAAGATAGCCGGCATCATTTTAACAGGTGGCATGACACCAGAACAAACAATAATGAAATTAATCGAAGGATTGGAAACGGTAGTGCCAATCATCCAGACAGACAGTGGAACGTTTAAAACTGTGAACCGCGTAGCCACCACGCAGTCTCGAATTACGCTGGGCAACAAAGAAAAGATTGCACTGGCCATTAGTATGTTTGATAAATATGTGGATGTTAAATCTCTCGAGAAGAAAATTATTTCATTCCATACTACCAACATTACCCCGCGCATGTTTCAATATCAGATTGTGAAACGTGCGAAGGAACATAAGAAACACATTGTTTTACCGGAAGGAGATGATGATCGTATCCTTATGGCGGCTGATGCTCTACTCAAGCAGAATGTGGTTGATCTTACAATTCTGGGAAATAAAGATACTATCATCCTTGCCCTTAAACGTCTGAATTTATCCCTTGATTTGGAAAAAGTAAATATTATCAACCCTGCCACCTCTGATCGTTACCAGGGATATGTAGACACCCTATTTGAACTACGTAAGAGCAAAAACATATCGATTGGAATGGCGCGTGACTTGATGCTGGATGTTTCCTATTTCGGCACAATGATGGTTTACAAAGGTGAAGCTGACGGAATGGTTTCAGGAGCAGGTCATACCACACAACATACCATCCGGCCGGCCTTACAGTTTGTGAAAACCAAGCCCGGGGTGTCAACGGTATCTTCTGTTTTCTTTATGTGCCTTCCCAATCGGGTTTCCATTTTTGGTGATTGCGCTGTTAATCCAAATCCCACCTCTGAACAGTTGGCAGATATTGCAATATCCTCTGCAGAAACAAGCAAGATGTTTGGCATTGAACCAAAAATTGCGATGCTCTCCTATTCATCGGGATCATCTGGTGAAGGTGAAGATGTAGATAAAGTAAGGACAGCCACCGAAATAGTACGCCAAAAAAGACCCGATTTAAAAGTTGAAGGCCCAATACAATATGATGCAGCCGTTGATCCGGCCGTTGGAAGAAAGAAAATGCCTAAATCGGAAGTGGCAGGTCAGGCAAGTGTATTAATTTTTCCAGATTTGAATACAGGTAATAATACTTACAAAGCCGTTCAGCGTGAAACTGGTGCTCTGGCAATTGGTCCTATGTTGCAAGGTCTCAACAAACCTGTCAATGACCTCAGTCGCGGGTGCACGGTGGAGGATGTTTTTAATACTGTAGTAATCACCGCCATTCAGGCTCAACAATAATATCGCCATTGTATGAATGTATTTGTTATTAATTCCGGGAGTAGTTCAATTAAGTATCAACTCATACGAATGCCTGAGGCCAAGATTATATGTTCCGGCCTGATTGACCGGATAGGCCTGGATGGCTCCACCATCCATCACAAAGCATTTATCCGCGAAAAAGAACACGCCAGAAAAGAAAGCATACGAATAAGTGATCACGCTGCCGGACTGCAGGAAGTAGCCAGATTGTTGGTTGATCCTGAAATTGGAGTGATTCAAGACCCAACCGAAATTGATGCAGTCGGGCACCGTGCTGTGCATGGCGGTGAAAGTTTTTCCGATACTATGATCATCACACAAGAAGTAAAAGAAAAAATAAAAAAATTGTTTCCGTTGGCCCCTCTTCATAATCCACCAAACTATTTAGGCATTGAGGTAGCGGAAAAAATATTCCCTGCGGCCAGGCAAGTAGCTGTATTTGATACGGCCTTTCATCAAACAATGCCTCCGGTCGCATATCGAATGGCCATTCCCAGAGAGTTTTATGAAGAGCATGGAATTCGCAATTATGGTTTTCATGGGACCAGTCACAAATATGTTTCGGAAAAGGCGGCTGCCTATTTACAAAAGAAAGATTCTAAACTCATTACCATTCATCTGGGTAATGGCTGTAGTATCAGTGCTGTACAAAGTGGTGTGTGTATGGATACGTGTATGGGACTAGGTCCAATGAATGGACTCATTATGGGAACTCGGGCTGGAGACATTGATCAATCTGTCATTTTTCATTTGGTAAACCAGCTGGGCTATTCTCTGGATTCGGTGAATACTATTCTCAATAAGAAAAGTGGTATGCTGGGATTGACTGGCTTCAGTGACATGCGTGATGTGAAGGCAGAACGAAACAAAGGAAACAAGGATGCCATGTTAGCGTATGACATGTACGCCTATCACATTAAAAAATATATAGGATCTTATATCGCAGTACTGAATGGATTAGATGCTCTTGTGTTCACGGCAGGTGTTGGAGAGAATGACCCGCTTACGCGAAGTCTTTCCACCAAAAACCTGGAGTATCTTGGCATTCATTTAGATGAAGAAAAAAATGCGGCTGGAGGAAAAGGCATTTATGAAATTAACACTGCAAACTCAACCGTAAAGATTTTAGTGGTACCCACCAATGAAGAGTTGGAGATTGCCAGGCAATGTTTTGTACTATTAACCCAGATTACACATTAGAAAATCCTTTTGCAATTTTGTTTAATCGAGTCTTTTCGAGCGTACCATCTTTATGCAGGGCATTCATGAAATTGCCTGCCTGACCGGTAGGCAGGCGAGAAATCTTCTCTTGGTTGACAAGTTGTTTCCATTAGATAAGATTTCTCCCTACGGTCGAAAGGACATAAGACTAAATTGATAGAATAATCAAAATATAAATTTCACGCCAACAGCATATTATTCATTCGAAAATCCTAATGCGTTATTTGGGATTAAATACGTAGATTCCCAAATAAGATGTACATAAAAAAGGCTTAACCTTAATCGGGGCAAATTCATTTTTAAAAAAATTGAAAGGCTGCACAAACCGATTAATCAAAAGCCCCGAAGGCTTTGCCATTAGTTTGGGCATCAATTTCTCTCAAGGTCAAATCGTTGATTAGACTGTACATTTCAATGATCATAAATATGATCATGATAAAAATCACCCTTCTTTTCGCATTTGGGGCTAGCCTAACTAGGCGTTATTCTCATATCTTTGGAGCCGAATTAATTCAGCTATGTCGTTTCACTCATCCATGCTAAATAAAATAAATCACTATGAAGCTTTTCCTAACAACCGTTAAAGGCCGCCCTACTCTACTTTTTCTTGTAGTGCTGGCACTTGCAGCGTGCGGCAAAAAAACGGAAACGGTAGTTGCGCCTCCTGTAAAAGTAAATGTTGTGAAAGCCATTCAGAATGATGTTCCACTTTATGAAGATTTTGTCGCTCAGGTATACGGAGAATCCGATGTGGATATCCGCTCACGGGTCGAAGGCTGGGTTACTTCCGTAGATTTTAAAGAAGGTTCTGCCGTTAAAAAAGGTGATCTGCTTTATATCATTGATGACATTCAATATAAAACCCGTGTCGACCGTGAAGCGAGTGAACTTGCCAGCGCGAAGACCGAGATGGTGCGTGCACAGAATGAACTGAACCGTGTAAAACCGCTGGCCGACCTGAATGCATTGAGTAAGCAGGATCTTGATAATTCAACCGCAGGTTACGAAGCTGCTGTTGCCAAGGTAAAAGCTGCGGAAGCTTCACTGGAGAATGCAAAAATTGAATTTGGATATACCCGCGTATATGCTCCTTTTAATGGCGTAGTTGGCATCTCCAACGTACGTGTTGGTGATTACGCAAGCCGGGCCGGTGCATCTTCCGTACTCACCACGATTTCCAGCATAAGTGGTGTGAGAGTTCGGTTTCAAATCAGCGAGCGTGAGTATCTGCGCATAGCGGCAATGACTCAGGAAGAATTATCACTGGCAAAGAAAAATGTTCAATTGATTCTGGCAGATGGATCCATCTATCCTCAAACCGGTGAAGTTAATTTTGCGGATCGCGAAATCGATCCGAAGACCGGAACATTAACGATAGAAGCCACATTCCCCAATCCGAAAGGATTGTTGCGTCCTGGTATGTTTGTTAAGGCACGCATATTATTAAGCACCATACCGAATGCTGTTCTTATACCACAGCGCGCTGTGTTTCAGTTACAAAGCCTGGCTCAGGTATTTACCGTTACTGATTCCAGTACCTTGAAAGTAACCATCGTTGAAACCGGATCTAAGATTGGTGATGCCTGGATTATTAAGAAGGGTTTAAAAGCGGGTGATAAAGTAGCTGTGATAGGAACAGCTTCATTGACACCGAACTCAAAAATCGAAGCGGTTGAAATGAAGTGGCCGGATGATGCTCAGAAAAACAATTAAGAATAATTAACCTTCATCCTATTTTATGAGCGAATTTTTTATCCGAAGGCCGATTGTAGCGATGGTAATCTCCATCCTCATGGTCATCATGGGGTTGATTACATTGAAGAGCATTCCGATATCCAAGTACCCTGAAATTACACCCCCCATGGTGCAGGTGACTACCTTATTCAACGGTGCCAATGCGGTGAACGTAGAGCAGGCCGTAGCCACACCCATCGAACAACAGGTAAACGGTGTGGAACAAATGCTGTACATGAAATCCATCAACGCAGCCGATGGATCTCTTACCTTACAAGTATCCTTTGAAGTAGGAACCGATCTCGACAATGCGAACATGCTCACCCAAAACCGCGTTTCGCAGGCGAGCGCCAAAATGCCTAATGAAGTGAAGGCCTTTGGTGTCACTACAAAAAAATCACTGGTATTCCCCATCATGCTGGTTTCACTTACGTCACCCGACTCAACGTATGATGGTTTGTTTCTAAACAACTATGCCAATATCAATATTGTCGACCAGCTGAAGCGATTGAAAGGTGTGGGTGATGTGGTACTGTTTGGAGGTGCCGATTATTCCATGCGCGTCTGGTTAAAGCCAGATCAACTCACTAAACTTAACCTCACAGTTAACGATGTGTCTAATGCTGTGAAGAAGCAGAATTCCATAGCGCCAGGTGGTAAGTTTGGAGCACCTCCTTCACCCAAAGGCGTAGAGTACACCTACAGCGTTTTATTACAAGAGCGTTTAGTTACCGAAGAAGAATTTGGAAACATCATCGTGAAATCGGATGAGAAGGGTTCCATCATTCGCTTGAAAGATATAGCGCGCCTGGAGTTAGGAATGGAAAATTATAATTCCTTTAGTCGACTCAATAAGAAAGCGGCCAGTACCATTGTGGTGTACCAGATGCCTGGCTCTAACGCATTGGATGTTGCGGAATCGGTGAAGAACACCATTGCTGAATTAAGTACCCGGTTTCCGGAAGATCTGAAATATGATATCTCACTCAACACGACAGAATCAGTATCTGTTGGTATTGAAGAAATTATCCATACTCTTTTTGAAGCGGTGTTCCTTGTGATTATCGTGGTGTTCCTCTTCCTACAGGACTGGCGGGCAACTCTTATTCCTTTATTGACTGTTCCTGTTTCATTGATTGGAACGTTTATCATTTTCCCTTTGCTGGGTTTCTCAGTAAACGTTTTGTCCCTATTGGGATTAGTACTCGCCATTGGTCTGGTTGTGGATGATGCCATTGTGGTGGTGGAAGCTGTCATGCACAACATCGAGCACGGCATGAATCCGAAAGAAGCCACACAAAAAGCGATGAAGGAAGTAGGAGGGCCGGTAGTTGCCATTGCACTTATTCTGGCTGCAGTGTTTGTGCCGGTTGCGTTTGCCGGAGGTATCACCGGAAGGTTATATCAGCAGTTTGCCATTACGATTGCAATCTCTGTATTGTTCTCTGCATTCAATGCACTCACACTTAGCCCTGCATTGGCTGCCATTCTTCTCAAACCTAAAAAGAAGTCTACCGGTTGGTTGCAACGATTCTTCGATGCCTTCAACAGAATGTTTGATAAGTTCACATTAGGCTATACGGGTGTGGCGGGCATTGTGGCGAAGAAGTCTATTCGGTCCATTATTATTATTGGAGTTGTTCTTGGCATAACCGGAATCTTAGGTAAAAACATACCCGGTGGTTTTGTGCCGGAAGAAGATGAAGGATATTACCTGGTCAACATTCAACTTCCGGATGCTTCCTCCACGGAGCGTACTGATGAAGTTGCTAAAAAGATAGAAAAGATCATCAACGAAACAGAAGGTGTTGCCTATTCGACCATGGTGGTTGGTTATAGTATGCTTACGCAATCTTATTCTACCAACAACGCATTCGTGTTTATTTCATTAGAGCCCTGGGAAGAACGAGAGAAAACGGCAAAGCAATTAATTCAACAAACCAATCTGGCATTCCGAAATACGATTTCAGATGCTACTGCGATTGCCTTCGGTCCACCACCCATTGAAGGTCTTGGAACTTCTGCTGGTTTCACCATGCAACTTCTGGATCGGTCGGGGAACACACCTCAGTTTCTGGATGAGCAAGCACGCAACTTTATTGCAGAAGCTAGAAAGCGCCCGGAAATTGCAAATGTGTTTACATTATACAGATCCAATGTTCCGCAGAAACAGATTGTTATAGATTATGACAAAGTTGAAAAACTGAACATCGACCAGAATGAAATTACCAGCACGATTTCTACCTATCTCGGCAGTAGTTATGTAAATGACTTCAACCGCTTTGGTCGACAGTATAAAGTATTTGTACAAGCCGAAGCAGAAGACCGTCTCGAACCCGATAACATAGCAAGCTATTATGTACGCAGCCGTTCCGGAGAAATTATACCGTTAAACACATTGGCGCAGGTAGAAGATATCGTTGGGCCCTCTTACACCAACCGCTTCAATATGTTCCGTGCTGCAGAAATTTCCGGAGCACCGGCTGAAGGATACAGTTCTACCGATGCTTTAAATGCATTGGAAGAAGTTGCTGCAACCTTACCGAAAGAACTCGGCATCGCCTGGAGTAATATGTCGTACCAGGAAAAAGCAGCAGAAGGAACTGGCGGAACCATGTTTCTGATGGCCTTGATATTTGTGTTTCTTATCCTTGCTGCTCAATATGAAAGCTGGAAACTTCCATTCTCGGTTTTGCTCGGTGTGCCTTCGGCCATTTTTGGTGCCTTCTTAGGGTTATGGCTTGGCGGACTCTGGAGCCCGAGTTATGTAAACAACGTGTTTGCGCAGATCGGACTCGTGATGTTGATTGGTCTTACTGCGAAGAACGCCATTCTGATTGTTGAATTTGCCAAGATGTTGAATGATCAGGGTAAACCTCTCTTCGAATCAGCATTGGAGGCGGCCAAACTTCGTCTTCGTCCAATCCTGATGACGTCATTCGCCTTTATGTTAGGTGTGGTTCCGTTGCTTACTGCCTCCGGGGCTGGTGCGGAAGCCCGTAAGGTAATGGGTATAGCGGTATTCAGCGGAACATTAATTGCCACCATCATTGGGGTAATTGTTGTGCCTGCGTTGTTTGTATTCATCGAAAGCATGGGAAAGAAAAAAGTTAAAGGCGATGCAGGTGTTTCACCTTCTGAACCGGCTCATTGATATGAAGAAAATAATTTTCATCGGATTCTTGTTGGTACTAGCCGGATGTGCTGTAGGACCAAAGTATTCGCGACCCAATACTAAAAAGCCCGTTGGGTATACACAGGCATCAACTAAATCTGATTCCATTACGAACATGAAATGGTGGGATGTCTATCAGGACTCGGCTTTGCAAAAGTTGATTACCATCGGCATCGATTCAAATCTCGATTTGAGTATTGCCATTGCCCGGGTGGATGAAGCCAAAGCTGTGCTGGGATACAATCAAGCTAACATACTTCCCTTCTTCGATTACAGCGCCCGCGGACGTGCCTCCGATTTACGAAATGGGTCCGAACAGGCAGGCGTTGGTTTTACTCAAAATTCTGTAGCATTATTGGGTAACGTCTCCTGGGAGATTGATTTATGGGGCAAACTGCGCCATGCCAATCGTGCCGCCTATGCCGACTTAGTAGCCACCGATGAGGTAAGAAAATCCGTGTACATAAGCATGGTTGCCCAGATTGCGGAATTATATTTTCAGCTACGCGGATTAGATGACCGCATGCAGATTACACGCAGGACCTATGATACCCGGATGGAGTATTTACGCATCATCACATTGCGTTTTGAAAAAGGCAATGTTCCGGAACTTGATAAACTGCAGGCTGAACAGATTGCTGCCGATGCACAGTCGCAATTGTTTAGTCTTGAGCGCTCCATCATCATCACCGAAAATGCACTGAATATTTTATTAGGACAGACTTATGCTCCGGTCACCCGTGGCTTGCGAAATGATCAGCAGCAATTGCCTTTAGAGATTCCCAGTGGTTTACCTTCTGAGTTATTGGAAAGAAGACCAGATATTCGTGCTGCAGAACAGCAACTCATTTCACAAACCGAACGCGTTGGAGTAGCTGTTGCGCTGCGCTTCCCTTCGTTAAGCCTCACTAGTTTTCTGGGTGTGGCCAGTCCGGAAATTTCAAATTTATTTTCTGCAGATGCATTTTTAGGTTCCGTTACCGGCCAATTAACCGGGCCGATATTCCGCTTCAATCAAAACAAGCGCAGGGTAGAAGCAGAGCGCGCGAAAGCAAAGCAAGTGGGCTATCAATATGAAAAGACTGTGCTCACAGCATTCGCAGAAGTAGAGAACACCCTGGCAGAAGTAAGAACCTACCGCAATGAATTTGGTGCACGACAAATACAGGTGGCCGCAACGGAAAGATCACTCCTGCTTTCAAAAGCATTGTATGACAACGGGTACACATCCTTCTTACAAGTATTGGATGCAGAGCGCGAGTTATACAATTCACAATTTCAAAAATCCATCGCGTTGCAAAATCAGTTGACCGCTACCGTACGGTTATATAAAGCATTAGGAGGAGGTTGGTAAACTACTTTTAGAATGAAAAACCTTTGCTGCATTTTGGCTTTTTTCATCACCACATCAATGGCTGTCCAGGCACAAGAAGTTGGTGATACTACCTTGCGGAAAAACACAATCAAACTCGACATCACCTCCTACTGGCTTTACCGGAATGCCGTGGTCTTTGCTTATGAGCGTATTATTAAAAATAAACCCTACCAGACCTGGGGTATAACCGCGGGGTTTCAGCAATTTCCTACACTTGGTACACTCGATAATATAAATGTAACACGGGAAACCGCGGCTACGGGATTGAAACTTGGCGGTGAATACCGTTTCTATTTACAGAAGGAGAATAAATATGGAGCTCCCCGTGGAGTGTACCTCGGTCCCTATACTTCTTTTCACAATTATTCTAACGATCGTTCCATCGCAGTAAACAATAACGGTGTATTGGAATATGCTGAGTTAAATACTGATTTAAACATTCTCAACATTGGTGTTCAGCTTGGTTACCAGTTTGTATTAAATAATCGTTGGACAATCGACCTGGTTTTTATTGGCCCTTCGGTATCCAACTATAGTTTCAAGTCCAGTCTGGCTGGGAATTTTACATTTGATCCAGCCGATATCACCAACGAAGTCGTGCTGGCCCTGATCGATCGATTCCCGGCATTTGAAGAATTGATTAACGAGGGTGAATTATCTTCAAAAGGAAAGGTAAGCACTTGGGCATATGGATACCGTTACCAGTTTCAAGTGGGTTATCACTTCGGCCAAAAGAAGAAGTAAGTATGTAATACTAACTTTGTGCTACCAATAGCTTAAGTAAAGATAAAATGGAAACAACGAACACTGAAGAAATTCTCGATCCGGAAAAGGAAGCGAGAAAGGAAGCGAAGAAAGAAGGCAAGAAACAAATACAGCTGGAGAGAACCCGGACGGCCTTCGAAAGATTGCAGCTCGCCTGGATACGCACCAGTCTTACCTTGCTTACCATTGGTGTGGGTGCCTATGAATATTTCTATAATCGCCTGGAGGCAGGGAAAGCCCCTTTGCTTAAGATGAAGCATTTTACAGGTCGGGAATTAGGTTTGTTTTTGATTGTGACCTCATTTGTAATGCTTCTACTTGCCACCTTACAGCATACAAAAAGTATGGCAACATTAAAAAAATATTATCCTGAGGCGCAATATTCAGTGGCATCCCTGTTGTCCTACTTGCTGCTTGCCTTAACTTTGTTTTTAAGCGTGATGGTGATGTTGAGAACTTAATATTGGCTATCCATTTAGATCGCCCCAAGTCTGCAGTACCAACATTTAACGCATTAGAAAATCCTTTTGCAATTTTGTTTAATCGAGTCTTTTCGAGCCTACCATCTTTATGCAGGGCATTCATGAAATTGCCTGCCTGACCGGTAGGCAGGCGAGAAATCTTCTCTTGGTTGACAAGTTGTTTCCATTAGATAAGATTTCTCCCTACGGTCGAAAGGACATAAGACTAAATTGATAGAATAATCAAAATATAAGTTTCGCGCCAACAGCATATTATTCATTAGAAAATCCTAATGCGTTTTTTTGGTTCAAAAGATTGTTTACCTTTTGCAATTGGCAATAAAATATCAACAACTGGAACATTTGATTTCGATTTTGTAGGGCCGCAGAAAGCTGAAACGCATAGACAACCAATAGTTTAGGGGTCAGGAAACTAAAAAACAGCATGAGGAACGATTGCAAGGCCATATAAAAGGTATCAGGTTTCCCTTTTTGCAGTATGAAAGTTTAGCTATTTTAGCCGGCTGAAATCCTCAATCTGGAAGTCACCAAAAAAATATGACTAAGAAATAACCATTAAAACCTAAACTAAGCACACATGAAAAATCTACTTAGCCTTATTCTTCTGACAACCTTACTGTTCTCTTGTCAAAAGAGTAAAGAGAATGCAGAAGATACCCAGGCAGTCTCGTCTTTCGAAGCCGAACGGACCGCCTTTTTCAATAATCTGAAAACTCCTGCTGATGCAGCAGCCAACCTGCAGGCTACGGGTGCTGATTTTAATGCCGCCTTAATGAGTAATCCTGGCAACTTTGCAGCCTTTGCAAACAATCCCGAAAAGGCAGCCGCAAACCTGGGCCTTTTTCTTTCTGACCTTAATTATAGCGTGGCTTATGGGCAAGGTTCTAAGACCCAAGGGCTCTTCAGTGCAGCCTATGAACTAAGTAAGAGCATTGGTCTAGAACAAGGCATGCTTGACTTTTTAATGAAGCGGTATAGTGAAAACCTGGCCCAAAACGACTCTGTAAAAACAGTCGTTAATACATTATTTGATAAGTCAACGGCTGGTTTACAAGGCACCGAACGCGAGCGCCTGATAGGAATAGCGATGGCTGCTTATCAAATAGAGAACTTACATCTTGCACTGGGGATTATCGAATCCTATCCAAAAGATATGCTTCCCACAGATACACGCACTCAGATTTTAGTTCCGGTTTACCGAATGGTCCTGGATCAAAAAGGCAATGTTGAAAACATTTATGGTTTCCTTAAATCGATTTCAGATCCTGAAAAAAATCCAAATTATCCATACTATTCAAATGCCTTTGAAGAACTGATTGGTGTATACAACCGGCTTAACATAGAAGAGAAAATAGCGAACAATCAGGCCCTTGAATTAATGAGTGACGCAGTGGCGAAAGAACTGAATGAAAAGGTTGATGCCATTAGAAATAAGATAGCGAGCACGGAATAATTTTTGAAAAAACTAATCATAAAATGAGGCTGTCTCAAAAGGCACCGTCATTGCGAACGGAGTGAAGCAATCCCCAAATATTGAAACCAAAATGGGGATTGCATCGGTCGTACCTCCCCCGCAATGACGCTTACATTTACTTTTGAGACAGCCTCATTTTTTTATGAATTGCCAGAAAGGATGGATGATAACTTTCGGAGGAGCTGTTAAGCTGTTTTAGAACGTTTCGGAAACGGCCAGATAAAATCCACTTGATTTTTCTCCGAATCCATAATCTACGGTAAGATTAGTGCGCGAGTATTTGTCGAGCATGACACGAAGACCAAAGCCATAGCCGGCTTTTATCGATTCAAAAACTTTTAAGTCCAGTGCCTGGTTGCTGGTGGTCGTGCCATTCACAAATACAACACCACCTAATACCCCACCACATCTTGAAATAGGAAAGCGGTATTCAGCTTCTGAATAGACGTACTGGCTGCCGCGGTAGCGCCCTTGCGTGTAACCGCGCGTACTGCGGCTTCGTTGATCATAGGCGGTGGCCGGTAAAATCATATAAGGAAACTGACCTTCCTTCGCAAAGCTGCCCAATACCCAAAATGCAACCAGGTGAGCTGGATTCTTTTTTGAGACTCCGTGAAAACTCCGCCACTCTGCATTGAACATGCTGGCATCGTTTTTATTTCCAATTATTCTATAGGCAGCCCGCAGGCCTAATGAAAGAAAATATCCCTTATGGGGTTGAATCATGTTGTCACGTTTATCAATCATAAACGTTGCACTGAGTGCGGACGAATAATATTTCTTCTTATCGAAGCCATATAGGCTATTGTAATAGTAATGCGAGGTGATTAAGGTGTCTCCCGGATTAAGTCTTAGTTTCTCATCTACGATTTTGAAGTAAGAATCGAATTGATAACCAAGGCCCAGGTATATTCCTTCCACTATCTTGAAACCCATCGATTGATGAAGCCTGGCAAAATTGAATGTCATGGGCTGTGCCAGTGAATCGGATGACGTTTCAAGACCGCCCAGGTTGTATTGATAATCCAGTGCACCCCCTTCCGGGGAGTTGGTTCCAAGGCCATACGTGGTTTGGGAGTAAACCAGAAAGCGCCAGTCACCTGTGTAAAATATCCGCTCTTTTCTGGAGTAGATGTTATTCTTTAACATGAACAAATATTGATTCTTGGTGGTGAACTGGACACTACCGTTTATTAATGAGTATAATTTACTCTCTGGCATTTTGAATGCGTATTGCCCACCCACTCCCACCATAAAACCAGTCGCAGGGTTAGATCCAATAATGGGCATCAGAATTAGTGAACTGGCATCCGTGGGTTTACTTTTTGAAGGTTTGTTGCGTGCAATGCGAATAAGATCTACGATATCTTTTTGCGGACAAATGGAATCTTGTGGAATGGGTTTCTCCTGAGCCTGTCCATATACATGGGAAAAGAGAATCATCAGTAGACTTAGATTGGATCGAATTAAAATCGAAGGTAAAGGGAGTAAAACCAGGGATGAACAATACTCAACAAACCCATTTCGTATGACGCTGTTTTTCATTTATTTCTGCTTATAGAATTTTGAAAAAGGTATTGCTGGGATATTCTGTCATAGACTTAGTAGTCTGAATTTTCCTGAAACAAAGTTACGCTTTTTGGATTCTCAAAAATGCTAAACTCAAAGTGGGTAAGCTAGCGAAGCCAGTTCAAGCCTGGTAAATAACGCATATTCAAAAGTAGGACCAACACTAATACTTCTCCACCTGTCTTTCGTCAAAACTGTTTGATAACTGGCATTGGCCTCGAGCAGGTATTTATTGGCAAAGGGGTAATCAACTTGATAATCCAACCAGAGTTGTTCACTACGTTGGGCTGCACTTGAAAAAAAAACAAAACGTCAGCGTTGTCACGCAAACAATCCATCTGATCATTCTTAGAAGAGACTTCTGGAAAAACATGTCTTTTATTCGCCTATTCAATACGCAATAAGTCCTTCGGCTCTGAATAATGAGCAGACTCTTTCAATCAGTTCTTTTGAAGGAGGCTTGGTTTTAGTGAGCAAGTAGTTAAGCTTTAGTTCTCTCCATTTATATCGCCCCATTTGATGAAAGGGAAGTACATCAACTCTTTCTACATTACCCAAATCAGCACAGAATTTCGCAATATGACTTATGTCTCCCATATTATCGGTCAACCCCGGAACCAATACAAAGCGGACCCAGACAGGTCGATTGGCGGCTGCCAATCTGCGCGCAAATTCTAAAACAGGTCTGATGGCAGCACCGGTAAGTTTCTTATGCCGTTCAGGATCCCATGTTTTAATCCCCAGCATCACCAGGTCGATTGATTTCAATTCCTCATCAGAGAGGCGGCTGCCAAATGTGCCATTGGTATCTATCGCGGTATGGATACCCATCGCATGCACTTCCGCAAAAAGCCTTGCCGCAAAACGATCTTGAAGCAATGGCTCCCCACCACTTAATGTAAATCCTCCTTTCATGGTTTTCAACCCATGTCTATACTTTTTCAGTTCTTCAACTGCACTAGCAACTGTTACCGGAATACCGTTGTGTATTTTCCAGGTATCGGGATTATGGCAATACTGACATCTCCAATGACATCCTGTTGTCCACGCTACTACCCTCATACCGGGTCCATCCACAGCTGAACCCGTTGTGTAGGAATGCAGAAAGCCTATATCTCCGGATTTGAGAGCTTTGTCAGTATCAGATTTTGAAATGTTTTCACCGTGATAAATCCGAAGTTCAAAGGGGCTCTTGCCTTCTAGTGAGCCCGCTTGTGAGGATTGTTCTTTGCTCATGATTGCAGTCCATGAAAAGTACGATTGATAACATCCATCTGCTGCTCGCGCGTGAGACGGATAAAATTGACCGCATAGCCAGACACACGAATGGTGAGGCTCGGATATTTTTCCGGATGGTCCATTGCATCAAGAAGCGTTTCCCGATTCAATACATTCACATTCATATGATAGCCGGTAGCACCAAAGAAAGCATCCAGCATACTTTGGAGATTATTGGCCCGATCTTCTGCAATTCTTCCTAAGCCTTCCGGAATCAGAGTTGTTGTTAGGGAAATACCATCTGCTGCATCCCGATAAGGTATCTTGGCAACAGAAGCTGCTGAGGCAAGGATTCCATGACTGTCGCGCCCATGCATTGGATTAGCACCCGGAGCAAAGGGCTCCCCTTTTAATCTTCCATCTGGTGTATTGCCGGTATTTTTACCATATACCACGTTTGATGTGATTGTCAAAATCGATTGTGTATGAATTGCATTTCGATAAGTCGGGTATTCTCTCAACTTGTTCATAAAGGTGGTAACAACCCATGCCGCAAGATGGTCAACCCTGTTATCATTATTCCCAAATTTTGGAAAGTCACCTTCGCATTTGAAATCGGTGATCAGGCCGGTGCTGTCGCGTATTACCTTTACGTTGGCATATTTTATAGCCGACAAGCTATCCGCAATCACTGACATACCTGCCATACCAAAAGCCATGGTGCGCAGGGGAGCATAGTCATGAAGGGCCATCTCTAATCTCTCATATGCATATTTATCATGCATGTAATGGATGATGTTCATGGCATTGACATAAACGCCAGCCAGCCACTCCATCATCCGTTCGAATTTAGAAAGGACATCTTCTACTGAAAGGTAATCACCAGTTACTGGTTCACTTGATGGTCCCACCTGATTACCTGTAATCTCATCACGACCACCATTAATTGCATACAGGAGGCATTTAGCCAGGTTGGCGCGAGCACCAAAAAACTGCATTTGTTTTCCTAATGCCATTGGTGAAACACAACAGGCTATGCCACTGTCATCGCCCCATGCTCTTCGCATTATTTCATCACTTTCAAATTGAATGGAACTGGTGTCGATAGCAACCTTGGCAACATATTTTCGAAAAGCATCGGGAAGACGAGGAGAATACCAGATGGTTAGATTTGGCTCGGGTGCAGGGCCCAGGTTGTAGAGGGTGTGGAGGAAACGAAAACTTGTTTTTGTTACTAACGGTCTTCCATCATCACCCATTCCTCCAATCGATTCAGTTACCCAGGTTGGATCTCCAGCGAAAAGGGCATCATATTCGGGTGTGCGCAGGAACCGCACGATCCGTAACTTAATGACGAAATCATCAACGATCTCCTGTGCCCGTTCTTCGGTAAGGATACCTGCCGCGATATCGCGAGCAAAATATATATCAAGAAATGTTGAGGTACGGCCGAGCGACATGGCCGCTCCGTTTTGTTCTTTTACGGCTGCCAGGTAAGCTAAATAAAGCCATTGTACTGCCTCTTGTCCATTTCTAGCCGGAACGGAAATATCGAAACCATACGCGGATGCCATTTGCTGCAGTTCCTGAAGTGCACGAATCTGTTCGCTCATTTCTTCACGGTCGCGAATAATTTCATCTGTAGACATCGATGAATCAATGGCCTGCTTCTCCTGTTTTTTATATTCAATAAGTTTGGCAACTCCATAAAGTGCAACTCGCCTGTAATCTCCGATTATGCGACCCCGGCCATATGCATCAGGCAGACCTGTCAGGATGTGTGAACTGCGACATCGTCTCACATCATCGGTATAAGCATCAAACACACCTTCGTTATGGGTCTTCCTGTATTTTGTAAAAGTTTCAACTACATGAGGGTCGGGCTCATACCCATATGTTTTGAGCGCATTTAAAATCATTCGAAAGCCTCCATAGGGCATAATAGCACGCTTGAGAGGAGCCTCGGTTTGCAGGCCGACAATGATTTCATTTTCACGGTCAATGTAGCCCGGTTGATGAGCCGTGATTGAACTCGGAATTTGAGAAATATCGAGCACACCTTTTTTTTGCTCTTCCTTAAAAAGTTCTGTCAGCCTTGCCCAGAGTTTTTTAGTACGAGTAGTTGCAGAAGTGAGGAATGCTTCGTCACCTTCATAGGGCTTATAATTCAATTGGATAAAGTCGCGCACATTGATCTCCTGCTGCCAGAGGCCACTGTTGAAATTTTTCCAGGCTGAACTTATTCGCTCCTGTATCACTTTTTGTTTTGTGTCGGTATCAGATGTAGTAGTCATAAAAATTAAGTTTAATTGTCTTAGGATTTTCCAACCTGCCGAGTCAGTTTACCAAAGACGTGACCCAGCGGTGGAAAAATATCGGTTCTGCCATACAAGATAAATCCAATCCACGCCAGAAGAACAACAACTCCACCTATGATAACTGGCGTTGACCCAGAAGGTTTCTTTTAGGGCCTTCGATGTTTTATACAGTTGCTCTTTTTTGGGTGCTGCTTCAGGTGCTGCTAACGTTGCTTCCACATTTTTTTATGTTGTAGATGGATTAAACAAGGTCGGTTATTAAAATCACTGTCGCTTGATTCACTCAGGATATCTTTTTCATTTCGAAGACATGATACTGCCAGGGCTGCATATCCAGGTAAAGCCCACCAAAATGCAGGTCATCTCCATCACGATCGTAACTGGCCTCATTCAGCAAATCATTTAATCTCCATTGCGCTCCGTAGAGATCGCTGAACGAAAGATTAAGATAACATTGCGAAGGATGCGATGCGTAGTTCACTACCACCACCATCTTTTCGCCATCGGCTCCACGCCAACCAAAGGCTATGAATGATTCATGCGAACCATTGCCCTCCCAGGCGGGCACGCATGAAAGAAGGCTCCACTCACCATCCTGAACCAATTGGTGTTTTAAAACAGAAAGCAGCGCAGCATAAAAATCTTGCAAATCTGTATTGAGTGGCTCATGAGGAGCGCGGATCAAATGCGGTGAAATTCTTTTCATTCTTCCTTCAAATTGTCCCTGATGAAAGAATCTCAGACCCGGTGACAAAAAAGTGATGACAGCAGCCGCTTTATGCTGATCAGGATGAAAGGTTAATCCTGCACGAGGCTCGTCATGATTTTCAAGAAAGCGCGCAAGCTTATCCTGATAATCAAGACCGGCCTGAAAATGCCCGCGTATGTGTTGCACGTGACCTTCGCGTAATCGATCATACAATCGCTTATCATAGGCATAATCAAAACCTTGTTGCTGAAGTGTCCATTCCATATCCCAGTACACTTCGGCCATGAAAAAAAAATGCGGAACACGTGCACGAATGGACATGGTTACAACAGGCCAGAAAAGCTGTGCTTTGCGGCCCCAGGTTCTTTCAAAAACTTCAGGCAGAATCAGCATGGCCATATCACATCTTACACCATCGCATTGGCCTGAGATGCGCACGAGTTCGATTGTCATGGCCTCCACCGTTGCAGGATTACTATAATCCAATTGCACAGTATCCGGCCATCCGGAAAAGTAAGGGTCTCGTCCATAAGCAAGAATCAAATCACCATTGTTGCTTTTTACCCGGGTATAATTCTGAGGAGCTTGTGCGAGATCACTTTCTGTTCCGGGTACAAAATATTCCGGATGCTCCGATACCCATGGATGATCGGGGCCCATGTGATTGGGGACGAAATCGAGCATCAGTTTAAGCCCACGTTTATTTAGTTTTGTGCGGAGCCGCTTCAGCGCTTCGTTGCCACCCAGGTTAGGGTGCACCCGGTAACCCGCAATGGCAAAACCCGAACCACCAATGTCCTCCTCTTTCAGGTTAGGCAATGTTTGTTCGAACTCGTGTCGCCACTCCGGATTTTCTAGTGAAACTTTTCGTCCACGTTCACCGGTGGTCCAAACGCTTAAGAACCAAATCCAATCAAAGCCCATTTCAGCAAGGCGGTCCAGTTCGTTGTCTGGAATATCATCAAGCGTAGCGGGTTTGCCGAGGTCCTGCGAAAGTTCGGTAAGCCACACCCTTGTATTGATTTGATATAAGGATGGATATTTTGGTTGCTTCATATTGATTTTATTCTTAGGATAATGATTCGAAATTTGGATTGTTTTTTTCTGTGCTAAAATGAAGTAAAAAAAAAAGTAAAAAAATGATCATTGTCATCAATTCAATAAATACTCAATGATAAATTGGGGTGGATCATTGCAGGTAAAAACTAGCCAAATATTCAATCTAGCTTACTTGTTAATTATTTGCATGACGGGAATAACGCAAGTAGGAAGACTGGTTGCTGCACTGGAAGAAAGGGGTGAGTTGGAGAATACCTTGTTCTTTTACACCTTGGGTGATACCGGATCCAGTGCTGAAGGAGGTATGGTTGGTTTATATAAAGAAAATACATTTTTCAACTGTGTGCCGGAAACACTGGAAACGCAATTGGAGAAAATTGTTGAGTTGCGGGAGATGTTTAATGAATGATGAGCAGACAAGAAAATATAGTTTGGGTAGGAATTGCCTGTGTTTTTATTTACACGCTTGCAACCTTGCTGGAAAGTTGCAGTACTGATCAAAAGGATACACCAAAAACCGAAATCAATAATACACCGGCTTCGTTCGCAGGCTCAACTGCCTGTCAATCCTGTCACGCAACGGAATTTGCGGATTGGAAAAAGTCCGATCACTTCCTGGCCATGCAACAAGCCAATGACTCCACTGTGAAAGGTAATTTTAACAATGCCACATTTGTGGCCGATGGAGTGACCAATAGGTTTTTTAGGAAAAACGGAAAATTCTATATCAACACGCAAGGGGAGGATGGAAAAAATCATGATTACGAAGTGCTTTACACGTTCGGATATTTTCCGCTGCAGCAATACCTGATTGCTTTTCCCGGAGGACGTTTGCAATCTACACGGGTAAGTTGGGATTCACGCGAGAAGAAATGGTTCCATCAATACGCTGGTCAAAAAGTTCATTCTCAAGACTGGTTGCACTGGACAGGGAACAGTCAGAACTGGAATACAATGTGTGCCTCCTGTCACTCGACCAATCTTCAAAAGAATTATGATTTCGCCTTGGATTCATACAGCACAACCTGGGGCGAAATCAATGTTAGTTGTGAAAGTTGCCATGGCTCCGGAAGTAAGCATATTGATTTTATGCAAACACAAGACTATAAAAGTGGCGAACGATTAGTAAATGCCGGTTTGTATTATGCACACGATACAATTCCGCAACAACAGTTAAATACGTGCGCTCCCTGTCATGCTCGCAAAACGGATCTCTCACAAGCGATGACTCCATCAACCGGAATAATGGATAACATGATTCCGCAAATCATCAGTGATGAATTTTATTTTGCGGATGGACAGATTGATGATGAAGATTATGAATATGGATCATTCGCCCAAAGCAAAATGTTTCATAGTGGCATTCAGTGCAGCAATTGCCATAATCCACACTCGGGAAATTGAAGCTCATTGGAAATGACCTATGCATGAGTTGCCATGAGCCAAAGTACAATACAGAAGAGCATCATTTCCATGGCATTAATACGGAAGGCGCGCAATGCATTAATTGTCATATGCCCGTGAAAACATTCATGGGGAATGATCATCGCAGAGATCACAGCTTTCGTATTCCACGCCCCGATCAATCTGTTGTGTATGGAACTCCGAACACGTGTACCGGTTGTCATACGGATAAGTCTAATCCTTGGGCGGCCAAAGCCATACAGAAATGGTATGGTCCGGCACGGGTCTATCACTTTTCGGATGACTTATTGCCCGGCAGTTTGCTTACCGATAAAAGTGAAAAGCATTTGGTGCAACTGCTGCGTAATAACTTTCAACCGGAAATTGCAAGAGCCACCGCTGTTCAGTATTTAGGAAGTATTCAAACTTCCTCCAGCGCTGATGCACTGGTAAGTGCCTTGAAGGACAAAAAAGCGTTAGGCGGTGGGACTCCGGATAATCATGAATTTGCACGCAAGTATTTTGAACAAGGCGCGGGATATGTTTTATTCACGCATCACTCCCGAGAGAATGAATGAAGAATTTCATAGAAACCTTATTTACGAGGTAAGAAAACTCATTCAGGAAATAATGTAACAGAAGTATAAAAAAATGATAGACGCCTCCGTTTACTGCAATTTTCCTTCCGGTCACAGAAGACTAAACACTCTACCCTGATAATTGTCATTTTTTTTCTTAAAATGCTACTGCTAAATTGTATTTTCGAATATAACTTAATATACAATGAAAGACCTCTGGATTAAAAGTTTCATCATAATGGGTTTCGTGTCGCTCATGGCATGCGACCCCAAGCCCACACAATCTGTTGCCAACAATAACGATCAAAGTGGCGGTATTGACCGAACATCTTTACCGATTAAAGAGCCTGCACGTCCTATCTATAAGGAGTTGGACGTTCGTAATGCAACCCCGCCATCACGATTTGAAGTAAAAGCACCCAGCGATGCGCCCAATGTGGTGATAGTCTTGATTGACGATATGGGTTTTGGTGTATCCGAAGCGTTTGGCGGCCCGGCAAAAATGCCAACCATGGATCGGCTGGCACAAAACGGCATTCGCTACAATCGCTTCCATACCACCGCGTTATGCGCACCTACGCGTATGGCGTTACTCACCGGCTACAATCATCACTCCAACAACATGGGTGTAATTACAGAATTGGCCAGTACCTATCCGGGTTACACCGCAGTGCGACCACAAACCATCACTCCCGCGGCCGAAGTGCTGAGGCTCAATGGCTACAACAAGCTGAAGGCCGCATTAATCGTACACAACCCAGTGTATTCTCCGTGGATGATCTTGCGGATGTTGCTCTTGATGAAGGTACTCCGGTAGCAGACTATGGAACAACCTCTAACAAGTTCAATGGTAATCTTCATCAGGTGACCATCGAACAGAAGAAATAACAAAAGGTGTAGGACGCTCAAATAATTAAATTAAAACCATGAAAAACTTATTCCTTGTACTGAGTGTGTGTGTAACCACACTTTGTATCGCGCAGATTGATAAAGAACAACTTGCCTTAACCATCAGCAAAGCAGATGATGCCAACACAGAAAAACTGAAAGCGTACATCTGGAAAAGAAAGTCAGATGTCTCTATTGGCGGGGAACGCAAGCTTACCACCATCACTGAATTCAGTTTTGACGAACAGGGCAAACTTCAGGCAAAAATGGTAGATGCCGAAAGTAGTGTAAAGCAAAAGCCAGGCTTGCGCGGTAAGGCTCAAAAAAGTGCTGCGGAAGATAAAATGGATTATGTTGGCAAGGCACTTGAACTTTCACTTGCTTATACCTTCATGACCAAAGGTCAGCTCCTTGATTTTTTTGGTAAGGCAACCGTAACAGAAAAGGATGGTGTGATTGAAGCCACGGGTGAAAACATTTATGTACAGGGCGATAAGCTTACCATCCTTGTTGATAAAAAAACAAATCTCTACACAAACAAGACATTCTCCAGCCTGTTGGGAAAAGATCCTGTGAATGGGGAGATCAATTATGAAAAATTCAGTTCCGGTGTCAACCATGGTTCAACAACATTATTGAATATGCCGGCACAGAAAATGAAAATTGATGCGAAGAACCAGGATTATTCGCAGCGTGTAAAATAAGTAAGCAGCAAGATTGTTATCTAAATTGTAATTATAGGTTTCAGGCAATCAGGTTATGGATGTATGCGAGCGGTTTATACCTGTTCCGTTTAAATCTTACCGCTAACAATAAAAAATAAAGTTATGAGCAGAACAAAAGTTGCTATTTTAGGATGCGGCTTTATTTCCGATATCCATGTGGAAAGTTATGAACGCTTTGTGCCTGAGGCCGAAGTAGTGGCGGTGTATAGTCGTGATATTAACAAGGCAAAAGCCTTTGCGGGAAGACACCATATTAAAGCCTGGTATGAGAATATGGATACCATCATCGCAGAGTCAGGTTGCGAAGTGGTGGATATCTGTTTACCAAATTTCCTGCACGCTCAGGCTACGCTCAAGGCAGCACGAGCAAAAAAACATGTGATCATTGAAAAGCCGCTCGCTGTAACCCTGGAAGAGGCGGATGAAATGATCAAAGTATGTGCAAAGCGGGGCGTAAAATTGATGTATGCCGAAGAGTTGTGTTTTGCACCCAAATATGAACGCGTGCGAAGTTTGACAAAAGAAGGTGCCATTGGTAACATCTACATGCTCAAGCAAGCAGAAAAACATTCAGGCCCGCATTCTGACTGGTTTTATGATGTGAACCTGGCCGGTGGTGGTGTGTTGATGGATATGGGTTGCCATGCCTTCGGGTGGTTTTTCTGGATGATGAACGATGCCAAAGTAAAAAATGTAATGGCAACTATGTCAACGGTATTGCATAAAGGCAGAACAAAAGGAGAAGATAACTCGGTGGTGATTGTTGAATTTGAAAACGGAACGATCGGCATAGCTGAAAACAGTTGGGCACGGCATGGTGGCATGGACGATCATTGCGAGGTGTATGGAACCGAAGGATTAATGTATGCAGACCTATTCCGGGGTAACGCTGCGCTTGCTTACAGTAAAAAAGGATTTGGATATGCCATGGAGAAAGCAGACACGACTGCTGGCTGGAGCTTTCCTGTATTTGAAGAAGCATTCAATCAAGGCTACCCCCATGAGTTGAAACATTTTATTGATTGCGTACGCAATAGTAAGGAACCGTTGGTAACTGGCCAGTTAGGTCGTGCCGTGCTGGAAGTGATTTATGCAGCCTATGCATCGGCTAAACAAGGAAAAAAAATAGAATTGCCATTTGCCCCGGTTGTTAAAAAGCCGGTAGACTTATGGTTAAGCTAGTTGTGAGGTAAGCAATTAAGACGAAGTCAGATTTCGCACAGGCAATGCCAATTCCGTGTCAATGGTAGGAAGGGCATTTGACACTTCTCGCCTTGGTGGCATCCAAATTGTTTTTATGTTATTAATTAATCGTGAGTGTAAAGCCGGTATGAAGAAAAAGACTCTCGTTGCGCTTCTCTTTTTAATTCCTTCCCTCTTTCTAAAAGCTCAATCCGCCAACGAACAGGCCTGGTTTGAATACATGCTCAACCTCCCGTTTGCCAATTCCTTTAATTTAGAAAACGCCTTTACGTATAGCACGCTGGCCGGAACACCAAAGTGGCGTGCTTACGATTATTCCGCTACAGTGGAATGGTCTGTCAATCAAAATATAGACCTGATTGCGCAATCTGTTTTTTCATACACCAATCAGACAGAAACCTACAATACTTTTGAGATAAGACCTGTCATTGGTACCCGATTCTATTTTACTCCTAATAAAAGAATTCAGACCAGGTTACTCTTGCGGTTGGAACAACGCAACTTTAAAAACCTGGAAACGAAAGAATGGGATCAGGTGCAGAGACCTCGTGCACGCGGTGAAGTGATCATTCCCATCAATAAGGATTCCTACTATGAAGACAAACTCTGGTATGCCATTACGGATGTTGAGTGGTTTTTCAAAATTGAAGACGTGAAAGAACGTTTTGCCAATCGCTTCCGGTGGCGGATTGGAGCAGGCTATCGGTTGAGTTATAGCGTGCGCTTTGAATTCTTGTACATGCTACAGCAATCAAGAGACGCAATTGATGGAGACTTTGAAACGAGCGACAATATTTTCCGGTTCAGGTTAAAACACTACCTGAGGAAATCCAAACCCAGCAAAGCAAGCGGGACTGGAAATTAGCATTGATTGGATTCAAATATTTTGAGTAGTTTACTCGATAAAATAAAACGTGGAAGGTGCGGTTTTTATTGACCATTTGCACAATTACCTGCCTGCTTTCAGGAGGTGCTATCCTTACTCGGGCACAGGTAAAAAAAGATTCAGTTGAAAAAAAATCGCTATCCAGGAAAGCCTTTCGGGAAGGCATGAAGTTAATCTCCACTAATTCACAGGATACGATCATCAATGAAAATAGTGTGGACCCCTATGTTGCATATACCGGAAAAATAATCCGGAATATTTCCATCGAAAGAATCGGTTTTGAAAAATCAATTTACGACAGTGCCAAAAAAGTAGGCACTGCGGTGACACGGATTTCAAATGCCCTACACACTGATACACGTCACAAAATTATCCGCAAACATCTTTTCATTCATAAAAATAAACCGCTGAACCCTGCTGAGCTGGCCGACAACGAGCGCTTCCTTCGCGATAAGGATTTTATCCTTGACAGCCGGATTGTTGTGACACCTGTGGAAGGCACAGATTCAGTTGATCTTATCGTAGTTACCCGTGACGTCTTTAGCTTAGGTGGCACTTTTGGCGGGAGTTTTCCGACTGCTCCAAAAGTTGGAGTGTATGATGCCAACGTTGGCGGCCAGGGTCAAAGAATTGAATTCACTGCGCTGATTGACCAGGAAAGAACTCCAAAATTTGGATACTCCGCCCTCTATCGGAAGAGCAGTATTTTTGGAAGCCTCACCAACCTGGAATTGCGATACACCCAACTGGATGACGGACTCAGCTTCGGAGACGAAAAGGAATTTGCGCTGCTCATGAGAGTGGATCGGCCACTCGTCTCACCTTACACCCGAATAGCAGGTGGTGGAGAAATTAGCAGTAATTGGTCTCAAAATGTAAGGAACAAACCAGACTCAACCTATCTAACGTATCAGTATAGAGTTGTAGACGGATGGCTGGGATACAACATCGGCATTAAGAAAGATATCTCTAATCGGAACAGAAAATTTTTGGCGGTACGATCCTTTGATGGTTACTACTCCGAACAACCAGAACAGGAGGCATATAATGAATTAAGAAAATACAATAACATATACGGCTACCTCTCTGAGTTCACATTTTACCGGCAAAATTTTTATAAAACACGCTATGTATTTGGTTTTGGAAGAACAGAGGACATACCCTATGGATTTACCCTCGGCTTCACCGGAGGCTATGTAAAACAATTAAGAATTGACAGACCCTATGCGGCAGTAAAACTGAATTACGGAACGGCCCGTAAAAAAGGAGACTTCGTTCGGCTGCAGGCCCAGGTGGGTGGTTATTTACGCAACGATAAAATGGAAGATGTAATCCTTCAGGGCGGGGTTGCCTATTTCACCCGCTTGTTTCAACTGAATAGGTTCAAGTCGCGAAACCTGATATCAGCAAACTATACCCAGCTCATTAATCACGCGGCCATCGATTACTTGAATGTGAACAAAACAGAAATTCCAGGCTTTAACAGCGATAGCATCAAAGCCAATAAACGATTTGCAGTACATGCCGAAACTGCCTTGTTCACACCCTGGACATTAATAGGATTTCGCTTTGCCCCTTTTGGTTCCGTAGACATGGTTGCACTTAAATGTGTTCAATGTGCTACCTCTAATGAACTGTATTGGGGATTGAGTGGTGGGCTGCGGACCCGAAACGAAAACCTGATTTTCGGAACTATCGAAATGAAAATGACCTACATTCCCAAAGACCAATATGGAAACAGTAAATTTGTGTTTGGCTTTAAACAAAATCTACAAGTAAAAAATAAAGGTTCCTTTGTAAAGGCGCCTTCACTCATTTTATACAACTAATCTTCTACGGCCTATGAAAGTTACTGGTTCCATTCTCTGCTTCTTGTTTTTTGTCCTGTCTTTTCAAACAACAGCACAAAAAAAGAAAGTCCGCTTGCAACCGGGCAAAATGTATGAGCCAGGAGAAACACTCTATGCCCCGCGATTTGGATTCATAGCCAAAGTACCAGAAGGTTGGGAAGGAATTCTTCCACGGGAAAGTGAAGTGTTTTTACTAACAACCACCACGGCCACATATGGAGAAATATTTGTGTTTGGAACTGACCATGGTGATCTTACTGCGATGCGGAATACGTGGCTCAAAGGTGTAGATTTGAGTGATGCGATCCGCATAAAAGCAATTAGTCCCATTGAGAAGGAAGGGATGTTAACGTCTGAAATCATGACAGAAGGTGCCTATGTGAACAAAGGAAATAAGGGATTTGCCGCGGCCCGATGCGGCCCAGGTGGAGCATGCGTGATTACCTTAATGACTGCCCCACTCCAGTTTTATGAATCCGTAAAAAATACAGTTAGTGAATTTATGATTAACAGTACACTTGAACCTCCCTCCAACAAAAGCCCTTACGAAGACTTTGACTGGCAGGATTTTCTATCAAACAAAGTGCTGGTGACCTATGCTTCTGCGCAAGGTGGCTCAAAAGAAACTATAATTCACTTGTGTAAGGATGGTTCTTTCTCTGCCGCCATTAAGAAGAAAGGATTTTTCAAAGAGCAAAACCCAGCCTATAAAGGCAACATGGCAGGTCAGTGGTCAGCCAAAGGAGACGGAGAGAAAGCCACCATGCAATTTATCTTTACCAATAAAAGTTTAGCCCCTATTGAAATTGCCATGACCATTCAAGAAGAAAAAATTATTGTTAATGGTGAACGGTATTTTGTAGGCAAGTCGGATAAGTGCAAATAATAAAGCCGTCTCAATGTTAAGCTCACTTGACTTGCACATCAACAAAAGCTAAAACTTAAAGCCTATTCCCAACATGATTGAGTTCATAAAACCATCCTTGTAAAAGCTATTAGAAAGATATGCCCATTCATATTCGAGATTGACAAACATTTTTTCGTTGAAGGTTTTCATAATCCCCGCACCAGCGCCTCCATAAAAGCCAAAATCCTTGTCATTAAATTCTCCCAGTGTACCAGTTCTTGTTAGCCCTGAAAATTGCATGCCAAGGGCACCTTTAATAAATCCCTGCACCGATCCATCTCCGAACATAAGCTTTGGGGCATAGTAGACTGGCCAGCTATTGATTTTATATTCATTGGATTGCCCCGCTACGCCTGCAAAGTCAGCACTCGTGCCAATGTAGCCGATCGAAAACCCATGAGCTACCTTACCACCTAACGGATTAAGCTCGTATAATCCATTGATTCGAAAGCCGGTTGCATCCGTATCAACGGCTTCAATGTTGGCAAAAGCATAGCCGCCACTTAGGGTAAATCTATTCTCCTGAGACCAGGCGGCAACTGAAAAAAAGGTAAGAGCAATGATCATAAGGTTGCGTTTCATATTCTTTACTTTAAGTTGTTAGTCTATTCTGTAGCAGTGTGTTCAAAGATTGAGTTCTTCCTGTTAAAATTATAACTCAAAATTGGTTCAAAATTCTAAGATAAAAACTGATAATTATCATGGTTTCCGATAAAATGGTTCAGTTTCATACTAGACGCTAACGTCTAGCGTGGTCTATTACATACACGCAACCTTATATGTATTGCTTCTTGTGAGTTCTTAACATCGATCAAACGCCAAACGAAAAGTTGGCAGGAGTACAATTGATTGATACCTTTCCAAAAAAAACTCTTAATGCTTTAATAAAGTATATTTATAGCACAGCAAGGAAAGCAGGAAAGCACAAAGAATGCGGAAAGGTAGGTGTCCTGCACCTCCAAGGTGTAGGACACCTGAGCACGGATAAGGCTTGCAGAAATTTTTATTAATTTTCAACATGCATCTCACCGAAGGAAAAATTTATCATATTTATAATCGAGGTAACAACAAGCAAAAGATTTTCTTTAAGCCCGAAAACTCAGGTCTTTTCGAGCGTGCCAACTTGCGCGAGGCACTCATGAAATTGCCTGTCCGGCAGGCGAGAAATCTTCTCTTGCTTGGCACAATCGTATTAGATAAGATTTCTCCCTACGGTCGAAAAGACGAAAGTCTAATAGAAAAATCCAGATTATTGATTTACATATAGGCATACGCTAAGATTATTCATCGGAAAATCTCATTGCATAATCTGGGTTTAAAGATTACATGGGTTTACGGAAAGAAACTCTTTGTAATATGAATTTAGCAAAAGAGATATTAGATATCAATTTTGATAATCTTTACGAGGAGTCTTATAGTTATAAATTTTGAATTTGAGGATTAGGCATCAATGTCCTACATCTCAGAGATAGTCTTAGGAGTCCTACACCTTAAAGGTGTAGGACTCCTAATTCCTACTTCTTTGAAGGATGCTTCACTTTCCCTTTATATACAGGTTTACAATCGTTGCCTACTACCGCGTTCGCAAAATTGATCACCGGACCCAACAGTGTTTTCGTTACATTCAGTTTTCCCGCCTTCAGCTTTGAAGTTTTACCGTATACCCGTTGATCCATTAAGCTACATCCATTCTTGTCCACCACGGCAATGGTAATTCCTGGTATCGTATCATGTTTAAGATCAATTTTTCCATCGAAGGCAATCCGATTCTGAGTAGTAGCAAAGCCAACATCTTCGGAACTGAGTTGACCATTGCCTAGCTTTAAGTGTCCATGAAAAGATTGAATAGGTGTTCGTTGCGCTGTATCCAGATTAATGGTCATCAACTGTGCAAAATCTGATCCCTTAGTTAATACCGGGCCAACAGGGCCCGCTACCATAAAGGCACCTAAATCGACCAAGTTAAATTTCTGACTCTTTTCATATTTCGTCAACATAGCGTCAACATCAAGTCCGTAAAGAAGCAAAGAGTCACCTGTCATTTTTATGGTTCCACTAAGGTTATCCTTTACCGTATTCCAGGTCGGGCCTTTGCTTATTAACTGAAGATCAAAATCGAGATTGCCTGTCATCCACTTCTTATCCACATATCGCTTCAGCAGAGGCTCAACAGAGAGGTCCTGAACGATATAGCTAAGCGTATATTCATTATCTTCCTTTGCGAAATCAAATAAAAAATTTCCCTTTTCCTGCTTTGCTGTATGCCCACTCATTGAAAAATCAAGATTCAGTTGGTTCTCCGTAACACAGCGTAAGTCAAGGATAAGGTCCATTGCTCTGATTTTCAGAAAGGATGCCTTGCTTATTTCCACTTTACTGGTCATGGACTTCAACCCAGTAATACTTCCTGAATTTGGTGGGTGAAGAAAATACAGGTCTTTAACGTCAAGAGAAAAATCCTGTACATCAATGAACCTCGCATCGGACGAGCGATAATTTACACGGCTGTGGTCGACCACCAGGTTTTTTATTGCGAATGGATAGGGTTGCAATGTTGCCGCCAGAGTAAGATCTGCCGTCATGAGGTCCAACTCGTTTACAGAACTTTTTTTGGCGGATGGCTCCCCATCAGAATCAATTTCTGCTACAAGGTCATTGATGTAATCCCACGGAAACTTATCCAGCATAACCTTTGCCGTAATATCCAATTCACTCTTGCTCTTAAATAAAACATCTCCGTCAATATCCACTTTGCCCTGCGACATGGTAGCCTGAAAATCATTTAATGTAAGTTTCAACCCATCTGACGTTCGAATGAGATTACCTTTCGTTGTCACGCGTTTTAGGTCTGATAACTTATCGAGTTTGGCTGATAGTCCCTTGATTTCAAATTCAAAATCCGGAAGCCATTTGGTACGTGTTACGATGCTGGCAGTTGTTGCGGCTGTAAAATCAAGGCGAAGATCATGGACGCGATCTTGCACCAGGGCAGTTCGTGCGCCATTCCATATAAAATCTTGCGTAACTATTTCATTAGATTGAATGGTAGCAGCAATTGTACTGCTGTTTTTTCCTTTGCTCAATAAATCCAGCAGGTTCGTAATAGTAGCATTAATCCGTAAATCGCTTTTGTTATAATTGAGTTTTAAATCGGCTATAGAAAATTGATTGCCCTTATTACTTAATGTGCCAGAAACATTGGAAATCTTCTTTTTAAAGGTGGGCAGCAGGAAAGACATTTCATTTAACGTCAACGTAAAGTCCGACATGCCCTCATCGGTGCCACGCTTTTTCATTTCTGCCGTGGCGCGAAAATCAAGGCGAAGATCGTTTATCCGGCCTGAATCTATATCTAATGTGTCCGTGCGGAAGTCTTGAAAAAATAATCTGTCGGATTGAAGAGTAGAAGCAATCTCCAGGTGGCTCTCCTTGTTCAATATATAATACATCAGATTACCGATAGAGGCATTCAATTGAAAATCGCTGCTGTCGTATTTAAACTTAATGTTATTGAAAAGAAACTGATTATCCTTCCCCACTATTGTGCCCGACAAACCAGAAATATTTTTATTGCTCTTCGGCAATACGAAGGACACATTGTCCAGTGTAAGCGTACTGGTCCTGCTGCTATCCATAGTATGCAAATCAGTGAAATCGAGTAGCCCATCGAAGGTTGCTTTCAAGGCAATGCTGCCTTTTAGACTTTTTAAAAACTTTACATGAAACACGTTGTCGTAGCCATCGAGTTGTGCGTTGAGGATAAGGTTATACCGTAAATAGGGCTTTACAAAATTTTTAATTTCAAATGTTCCTTTTAGTGATCCACCGGGAACGTTGCCACGTAGTTTTTTAATTTCCAACTTTGCTTCTGAGTAATCAGCGTATGAACCCGACTTAAAATTTCCTTCAAAGCCGAGATTCCTAAACTCTCCTGACCGGTTGGGTAGCCTCAATGTCAAATCCTTAACACCAAAAGAAACATCTACCTGAGGCTTCGCTTTTTTTAATTCACCGAATACTTTGCCGCGTAAATAAATACCGCCCTTCTTAATGAGCTCCGGGTTGAGTTTGATCACTTCTTCTTGGATCAACAGTGATATTATTTCAACATCGCTGGACGATGCGTCAAATGCAAGATCAATCGCACGATTATTACGATGTGAATAGATACCCTGAATTTCTGCTGAGATGGCATTATATTCCAGTTGACTTTTCCGAACCGTTAACACACTACTTTCCTTGTTAAAAGTGAAATCGAGATCAAGCTCTACATCTCCAGTGATCGGTTCTTGTGGGTTGTTGAGGTACAGTGCCCTCACCTCTTGAACAGAGGCTAGTTTACAGTCCAGCTTGTTCGCATCACTAAAAAGTGTAGCATCAAGTTCCTGAATAAAAAATTCGGAAGGCTTCGGCATGGAGGAAGAATTCCAGTTTAAAAAGATGTTATCGAAATGAATTTCCTTCAGTTCAATTACTACTGATGTTTCGCTTTTTGTCTTCTTGCGTTTTGTCAGTGCATTTTCCAGATTGAGCAAACCGTCTTCATACTGAATCATGTTCAAACTTGCCTCCGACAACGTAATCTCTGACACCTTCATTTCCTTATTTATCAACGACCAAAAATCCAACGCCACAAATAATTGCTTTGCGTTAAGGATCGGCTGCTCATCCGGCATACGCACCGTATCGCGATGTTCATAATATTTTATTGAATCGAGCGCCACGGTAACCTTCGGAAAGTGCTTTAATAGCTTGAGTTCCATGTCTGCAATTTCAATCTGTCCTGACTGGGCTTGATTAATGTATTCCTTGAGCTGGGCCAGCAGCCATTCTTTTTTCTGTTCAAAAATGATATAGGAAGCGATACTGAAAAGTAAGAGAATAACCCCGATAATAAACGTACTGTATTTTAATGTTTTCTTGAGGACAGAAATAAATCGATTCGACTTCACGCTGCAAAGATCGGAACTAATCTTAAAATAGCAGTAAATATCTTGAAACTTCAATCGAATCTATCGACTTTTCTATAGGATAAATACTTTCCGAACCCACAAAAAATGACCGGATGTTTATTTTAAAAACCGGGTTCCAAAATAATCACGTATGAGAATCAGTCACCTATTTACAATACTGCTACTTGCAGTAGCCTTCCTTGCTAAAGCCCAGGAAAAGAAAACTTCACAAGCAGCCAAACCCAGCATCGTCATAATTCGGGGTGATGATATAGGGCTGCATTTAATCTTGAGAGACATCAATGGGTGTACGACAGTTTTGCATTAGTTTAAATTAGGGTTTCGGATCAAGTTCTTGA